>Ga0265297_10001417_pt1 | contig 56564 bp, 46 predicted proteins | sample Munlanlwell13791_FD_192502 | JGI IMG/M metagenome (GOLD analysis project Ga0265297, IMG submission 192502) | Leachate microbial communities from a municipal landfill in Southern Ontario, Canada - Leachate well 137-91 | ecosystem: Engineered > Solid waste > Landfill > Unclassified | place...
GTAAAGGAAGGAAATTTAGAATCCCAGAAAGAATTTCTGGAAAAGATTGGTTCGAACTTTATTTTAAAAGAGCGCCGCTTGAATTTTCCGACGGAAGGTACCTTCCGTCTCTTCTTCAAAGCCGCCCCATTTCTCAATTGGCGGAGAGGCTGGGATTCGAACCCAGGGTCCCAGTTTCCCAGGACAACTCATTAGCAGTGAGTTGCTTTCGGCCGCTCAGCCACCTCTCCAAAACTGATTATTTTTTAGGGCGTTTCTGCTTAAAAAATTCTTTTAGTAAAAACGCAGACTCTTTCTCCAAAATCCCGCTTTTGATTTTGATCCGGTGGTTTAATCTTTTATTATTGATAATATTTACTACCGAGCCGCAGGCTCCGGTTTTAGGGTCTTTGGCGCCAAAGCATATACTTTTAATCCGCGCCAACACCAGTGCGCCGGCACACATACTGCACGGCTCAATTGTAACATAGAGGGTTGCCGCATTCAACCACTTTGTATTTAGGAAATTCGTAGCCGAAGTAAGAGCCAACATCTCCGCGTGGGCAGTCGGATCTTTTAAGCGCTCTACCTGGTTATGGCCGCGGGCAATGACCCTTCCGCCGCTGGCGATAACCGCGCCTACAGGGACTTCATCTTCGGCCAAGGCCTTTGCCGCCTCTTTTAAGGCCTCCCGCATATAATACTCGTGCGCTTTACGCATTAGCTACCCGATAAATACAAATTGCGCCCAGCAGGATTCGAACCTGCAACAACCAGCTCCGTAGGCTGATGCTCTATCCAGTTGAGCTATGGGCGCGGATATATGAATCTTTTTTTATTTTAGCAGATCCTGGCGTTTGACGCCGAGCTCCTCCAGCGCCGCCTGCGCGTCAGCAGAATATTTACGGCAGAATTCGGTTACTTCTTTTGTCCCTCTTATTCCCTGCTTAACGAGGAGCCTGATAATATTAGAGCGCACCTTAATCTCTTCCATGATCGCAACTGTAGTCTTACCGCTTACCTGGGCGAGCCTGTCGCGGTATTCACTGCTTACCGACGACTTCCGGAACATAGCACTCCCTAAATCATAAGTCCAGAGCGAAGATAAAAGTATAGTCTTATCGGTCATACCGGCAGTCTCAACCAATTCTCCGACCACCCGCGTAATCTTCCCGTTTAAGGCATAACGCCGCATAATGATAAATACATCCACCAAATTTACCAGTATCTCCGGAGAGTTCATCGGCTCATTTTCCAGGCGGATAATTGTTTCGCGCGCGGTCGAGGCGTGTAAAGTCCCCATGCAATACTTTCCGACATTCATCGCCGTCATCAGATCCTGGGCCTCCTGGCCCCTGACTTCACCCACAATGATCCTGTCCGGCCGCATGCGCAGGGAATTCTTCACTAAATCCGCCAGGCTAGTAGTCTCATCGCTCTCAAGGCGCGAGCAATTTTCTTCCAGGTCGGTATTTAACTCCAACGTATCCTCGATAACGATAATCCGGTCATTCCGGGGGATAAAACTAAAGAGCGCGTTAAGCAAAGTTGATTTTCCCGTTCCCGGGCCTCCGGATATGATAACGTTTGCCGGTTTGATCCTTAGGCCTTCGACATAAAGCCATAATTGAGCGGTAATTTCCGGGTTAAGCGTGCCATTTTCAACCAATTCAATTATGCTTAAAGGCTTTTCTTTAGCCCGGGTCAAAGTAACCTGCGGGCCAAAAGGAGAGTAGACGATGTTTGCCCTTCCTTTTATTTCCACCAGCTCAACATTGTTTATTTTATTTATCGTCTTCCTGCCGGAGAAGATCACTAATTTCTTGATAAATAAGTCCAACTCTTCCCTGGATGCGAATTTTTTATCTGTCTTGACCAAACCGTATTTTGTCTTATGCACGTAGATAGGAGAAAGATAATTTACCATGATATCTTCCACATCGGGGTCAGCCAGCAATTCATCAATCACGCCGTAGGAAAGGAATTCATTAAATAAGGCCTCCAGGTCCAGGTTTTTCAACTTGCTGACCAGGTTCTGGCCGCTTGCGGAATTATATACCTCTAAAAACGTCTGGAATATGATTTCGCGCTTGCGCGCAAGGTCCTGCAACAGGAAGATCTTGCCGGCTAGCCTTTCCAGAATTTCGTTTTCTATGGTGATTCTTTCTCTTTCCATCCCTGCTCCTCTCTTGGCTTAAGCAAACCGCCTGACTTTCGTCGATAGATATATTATAACATATCTATTCCGCTGTCAACGCCCTAAGCATGATACGCTGCAACCTCTATTCTATATTGCTAAATCGCTATTAACCGAATCCTGGCCACCTTCTAAAGATACAATTTTCCAAGCGCCGCCTTCTTTAATAAAAAAATAACGTAACTTTCGTAAGGTCTTAACCTGTCGAGCTCCCTCCAAGTTGAATGCCGAAATATTATAGCTCGCCAGCATAGTCGCTTTATTATCCGTTATATTGTATTCAAGTATATTTAAGTTACTGAATGACCTATTTACTACGTTTTTAAATAAATTTTCATAATAAAGTTTTGTCCAGTCATAATCCCGAAATTTATTTTGGACTATTCCTGAAAATTCTTTTGAGGTGTAACCCATTACGCAATCTAAATCGCCTTGAGCAATACACTCCAGATAACTTTCCAATACTTTTTTAATTTCTGAGAAATCTTTCTCCTCTGTTTTCGAACTCAACGAAACTGATCCTGTTTCTTCAGCTGGCACGAGCACAACCCTATACCCTAGTTGCACTATCAAGATAAGTGCTAAAAGCAAAGGCCATTTTTTCATTTTCATCCTCCTTTGTTTTAAATCCCTTGAATCTACCCCGATAATTGCGCCTATCCTTCCTGCTTCTGCAAATTTCCTGCCTCCTGCGAGAAATATTCGTTGATCTGCCCGTAAATCTTTCTTAATTTATCGCCGGATACCTTACAGAAACTAAAAGGATTTTCGGTGAAATGGGCTGTTTCCAATTCCTTAATCTGCGCGGTAAATGCAGGTTGATTTCTTAAATCATTATAGAGGGCCGAACCCGGGAGAGGAGAAAACAGGCTCCAGGTATATTTATCAAGTCTTAATTTTTTAGCCAAGTCAAAAGTCATCTCAATGTCTTCTAGTGCCTCTCCCGGTATGCCAATCATAAAAAAACCCGCTACTTTCGCATGCCGCTTAACCATTTGGACTATCCCCTGGATTTTATCAACATCTATTCCTTTAGCTAAGGTTTTCAGGCTTTTAGGCGAACCGGATTCTATCCCTAGATCCAGCTGCACAAGCCCAGCCTCCTTTTCTATAATAAGTTCCTCCTCATCTACCAGGTCAACCCGGGTATTATACTGCCAGGAGATCTTTAAGCCCCTCTTCTTAATTTCAGAACAAAAAGCAAAAACCCATTTCTTATCCAGGTTAAAAATGCTATCCTTAAACCAGATCCCTTCCAATGAATATTTTTCCTTTAAATATTCCATCTCGCTAACTACTCTTTCCGGGCTTTTTACCCTGAATCTTCTGCCCATAGTCTGATGGACAGCGCAAAAAGAACAAAAGTAAGGGCAGCCCCGCGATACAAGCATTGAAATTCCGCGTAACCCCCTTAAATTTTTATTATATTGAACATATCTTTCTACGGGGAAAGAAGCATAATCCGCAAGAGGTAAAGAATTTAGGTCCTCAATCAAGGGCGCCATATTCCGGGTCTTTACGCTGCCATTTTTATAACAAAGCCCGGGGATATCTTTTAGCTTATCCTTGAGCCTTCCTGACAATACCGCCTCCAGGGGCATCTCTCCTTCGCCGCGCACGATAAAATCAATATTTTTATCTTCTAGGCAACCTTCCGGGTTCACCGTAGGATGAACGCCGCCTAGAATAACCTTTGCTGTTGGAAGAACCTGCTTGGTTAGCCTTGCTATACGTTGGACCGAAGGCAAGGTTGGAGTCATTGTAGTAATGCCTACAATTGAAGGCCGTTTTTCAAGCAACAATTTCTCCATCTCTTTTTCTTCCATCATAAGGCCAACCATATCTATTAGTTTAACATCAAACTTCTTTTCCCTAAGATAGGCGCAAAGAGAACCCAACCCTAACGGAGGCTCAAAGGGATGAATATACATATTGCCCCCTTTAATCCAATGCCCATATTCCTTACTGCGGCTGGACATTTCATCAGGAGTAAAATAAGGCGGATTTACCAGTAAGATATCCATAGTTCTAACTGCTCTCGGGTTTTTTTGCTAAAATTAACCAAAAAAGATTTTTGTGCTCAGGGTAGCGCGCCGTATATTCCGTATGTTGAAGCTCCAGCTCTTCCATTCCCAATATCTCAAAACCGGCAAAATGTCCGGCTACTTCGTCTTGAGTAAAAAAGTGATAAATAATACCGCTGAGCCCATCGCAATCCAGACAGAAGGTATTGGGTTCTATTTCTTTACCTTTGTGCTTCCCTAGATGAAATAATGTATTATTGGTTGAACGGATACTGGCATAAATAATCCCTCCCGGCCGTAAAATTCTTTTTACTTCAGAGAATGATTTTTTAACTTCATTGATTTTCCCAAGATAGAGGGCCCGCCAGGCAAGAACCGCATCAAAGAAATTATCGGAATACCCCGTCTTGCGCATATCGCCTAACCTAACCTCTGCCGATAACCCTTCTTTTCCCAAGGTATCTTTGGTGGTTTTAACGGCGGCAGGAGATATATCCAGCGCAAAAGCCTTAAAATCTTCCCTGGCCAAAAGAAGCGTGTGCCGGCCCTGCCCACAACCTAAATCCAGGACCTTATTTAAGCCGGATTTTTTGAATAAACTCAATTTGTTAAGGACATGGCTATCCGGATCGACTAACCCGTAAGTTTTTGTAGCAATCATCCTATCCCAGCCGGTTCGAGAATTCATAAATCCTTTTCCAGGGCTTCTTTTAAGGCGCAACAACAACCGCAACGGACACAACCCGCTTTATGTTCAAGGGGATTCAACGAATACATAATCATCAGGTTTTTTAGCTCTTTATATATTTTAACCAGGCTCTTGAGGCCAGGCGGAGGCAGCTGCTCCAGCGGAGAACCCATTAATGGCCGGAAAGCGGTAACGTGAGGAATACCGCCGTTCTCGCAAATTGCTTTACATCCGGCAATTGTGCCTTCCGGAGGCTCAAGCCCGGCAATAAGCCAGGAACTAACCTGATTCCTGCCAAAAACATCTACCGCTTGTTTTATCGCCTCTAAATATACTCCCACTGAATAAAGCTTTGCTTTTTTCGGCATAAGCTCTTTTCTTATTTTTTCCTCATATATTTCCATATTGAAACTTATCGTATCCAATCCTGCCATCTTTAACTCTTTTACCCTAGGCCGGCTGATCGGGCAAATCTGGATAGAAATAGGTATGGCGCTGACTCTTCTGATAGCTTGGATCGCCTGAAGATACAGGTTAAACGTTGCTTCTTCGGAAAGCGACCCAGAGTTTATGTTTACTTCCCGAAATGATAAATATTCTTTTTCCCCATGCATAGACCTATAAGCAGAAAGTTCGTTTTCACCCATTATCCTTTTTAATGCCCTGCTCATCTCTTCGGGTTTTTTGGTGACAAACTCGCCTCCTGTTTCTAAGGCACAAAATTTACATCCGCCCGCGCCCTGTTTATAGCTGCAAACATTAGAAAGAGTAGTAGCAATAACATCATTTCCGTGATGCTGGAAGATACTCCGGATTCCGGGATCAAAATGCCAGGAGGGTACCCCCGTGGGCGTAGCTTTAATAATGGGCTTATCTTTCTTCTTAATCCATCCTTGGCCATTGAAAACAGTAAATACATAGGGAGAATCTCTTACGAAAGGTTCGCGGACCGCTAAATTAACCGGATATACCTTGCCTTCTTGCTCAAGGGAAAAACATCTTCCTTCAGATAAAGAAGCTCTTTTCATCCCGTGCCCGGAATATCCCGGGGCAGGAATAATGCTTTTTTTTATGGCAGGGTCCAGGCCCTCGTCTAACCTTAGGCCGTGACAGAATAAATCCAGCTTTAACTCTAGCAGGTTAATGCCCATAATTTGTTATCCAATCCATAGACCTTCCAGCCGTGCCTGTAAACCGGCAGGGGTACGGTTAAGATAATTGACCAGGCCGCTGTGCCTCCATTGCAGCATGCACCTGCGCGGCTGAAAAAAATAACGTATTCCTATTTTAACTTCGCAACGGCTATCCTGGATTAATCCTTCATAGGCCAACGCAACATAATATCCTAAATCCTTAAAACTTTTTTGCCGCGGAGTAAGCGGGCCGGTAACGCACCAGGCCATCACGCCGGTTTTTTTATCAACATCCATAATTATGCCGGAATGCGTCACCGGGCAACCGCAAGATACTCCTAATGGCCGGCCGATGATTATTTCTCCTGCCTTAAGGTCCATTTCGCGGGTAAGCGTCGGATTATGCGGAATAATGATTTCCCGCGGGCCGGGTTCCTCGGGAAAATGATCCAGGACAAAATCGAATTCTCTCCCTAAGGAATCTTTCCAGGCCGCCGGGTTATTCCCAGCGGTTTCCTGCTTTATTTTTTCTCCGCTGGCTTGGGCATAAATACAATTTTTGATTAAAGCGGGGTTTTCTTTTAACTGCTCATAGAACTCAGCGCAGGTACGAAATCCACACCCTCCGCAATCTTGCATCTTCATTCGCCCCTGTAGAAAAGCTGGTTATCCAAAGTCCTCACTACCCCAAAGTGCTGCTTCCAGCCGATTTCTTTTTTACCCACACAAACAGTGCAGGTCCCCACAGGAGGGTTCCCCCGCAGGTAAAGGGGGAATTTTACATCACGGGAATTATAAATCATTTTTACTATCGGCTCAACCCCTATTCCATGCAGCGCATCGGATTCAATAATCCGCATCCCCGGGCAGGCCTCCAGTATCCTTGCCCGGAAGACTTCTCTTTCGGCTTGAGAAATTAAATCAATTTTAGTAACTACCGTAATATCCGCCAGCGAGAGCATCGGCCCGATCTTTCTCGGCAAGTTCATTCCGCTGGTGGCCTCAAGCACTACCATGCCAAACGCTCCCTCAACATAAGGAGAACACCTAAGGCACAACCCTGCCGTTTCCACCACCAGCGTTGTCGCTTTTTCCTTGCCTGCCCATTCCACCGCATCGCCTAATACCATCACGTTACAATGATCCGGGCAAAGTTCTCCGGAATAAACTTTTTTGACCGGAATGGAAAATTCCCGTACGAAGAATTCATCCTCGGTGGCGAATTGAACATCGGTTTTAACGAACGCAACGCTCTCCCCTTTATCCTTAAGCCTCTTTATAACATGTTTTAAGATAGTAGTTTTACCGGTTGTCGGAGGGCCTGAGCAAATTACTAATTTCATTACGGCTCCTTAAGATGGGATTTAGTAATAACTTCTCCGCTACGCATATGCGACCTTAAGCGCAATAACAGATCATCAATCTTTTTAACATGCTCGACTACTTCCTTTTCTTCTCCGTTAGTAACAATCACTTTTTGCATCGAGCCGCTCTTCATAATTATCCGAAAGTCAGAAAGAAGTATAATCCGGGGGTCATGAGTAACAAAAATAAAAATTTTCTTATACTGTTTTAAAAGCTCCAGGACCTTGGTGCGGTGGATACCGGCATTTTCGATCTCGTCTAAAAGGATTATTGGAGACTCTCCGATTACTACTGCGTCTGCAATCATAAGCGCGCGCGTCTGGCCACCGGAGAGTTCGGTCATCGCGCTATGCGTATCAATAGGCTCTCCGGTTAACTGGTTTGCAAATATGAGCGTTTCGTTTACGATCGAGTTTTCTCTGCCGGAACCGCGGATAGAAGCATGTGTGGCTAAAAAATCCTCCACCCGCATATCAGAAAGAAAATTCGTATGCTGGGTAATCAAGGCGATCAGCCGGTCTGAGGGCATAGGGCAATATTCTTCGGAAGGCACTATGCCATTAAGCATAACCGTACGCTGCGAAGGCGTATTTTTATTCGCCAAGAGCTCGATATCTTTTATCAGGGTAGTCTTGCCTGAACCGGTAGCGCCCACAATACTGACTACCTGGCCCATCTTAAATTCTACTTCCCGGACCGGCTCAGGCTGCCTATCCTTGCCATAACCGCCAAGAATACCAATACGTTCCAATCTGGCTATCTTCTCCATAGCTTATTGTAATGCAATTTTGCTCTTTCTGCCACCTTATTTTCTGTTTATTAATCTTGTCTAACCATTACCAGCGTAATTTTTTCCTTGCCACAAGGTAATGCTTAAAGTTATACCCTAGCCTATCCACCCTAAGCTGGTGGTAATAAGTGATACTTTCCCTGCGCCAAAAAAATAAAATAGTCAATAACGCATTAAATGACAAATTGAATTTTTCCTTTAATTTTTTAATAACATTCTTATAAGCTGGCATTTTTAAAGGGTAGTATTGATTTATGTATAAGATATCGGCGTTAATTTTTTTGGCAAAAATGAAAGTCTTTAACTTATCCCTTAAGTTTTCGCAGGGGAAATCTAAAATAAAATAAGCCGCAGTTTTAATACCTTGTCTCTTGGTCATCAGCACTGTCTGCAGCGACTCTTTTACCGTGATCCCCTTATTAACAATTTTTAATGTTCTATCATTCCCCGATTCAATCCCGTAAGAAATAAGCGAACACCCTGATTCTTTCATTAAGCGCAGCTTGGCTTCATTCATACTATTAATCCTGGAATTACATTTCCAGATTATTCCTTTTATATCTTTCAGCCCCGAGCATAAATCCTGGCACCTGGAGCTATCTTCAAAATAGCCATAATCCCTGATAAAAAAATCAGTATAACCAAACTCCTTATTTAATACCTTGATTTGTTTCAACAAATACTCTGGTGAATGGCATAATACTTTATCCGATAAAGAAGATTTGCAAAATTTACAGTTGTGCGGGCACCCCCTGGCCCCAATAATATCGATGAACTCCTTTCTTTCCCTATAAGCGCTATCCCATAGATAACCCCCGAGTTTCTCCCATCTAGGCGGCGGCAATTCATCCAAAGTCTTCATTGTATTACGGGGAGGATTTTTGAAAAATATACCTTGGGACTTATAGTAAATCCCTTTTATATTTTTAAGGTCTACCGGCGACTTGGCCTGCGTCTTAACTATTTCCAATACTCCGTATTCCGGCTCATCAAATAAAATACAATTTATTTCAAGCTGCAAGTACATCTCGGTATAAATATTGGAAGTTTCTCCGGAAAGCATAATAAAACTTTTTGGATTATTCTTTTTGATTTCCGTAATAATTTCTTTTATCAATCCAGGAGTTTTTAAGAAATTCTGGAAATGGTAACTTTTACCGGTTGTATTAATCACATAATAATCGGCATTTATCTCGTTTATGCGCCTTCTAAATTCATCTTTGGTTATTTTTTCATTTTCAATATCCAAATAAAAAACCATTACCCCCTTATGCTGTAAATACGACTCCAGGTAAAGCATATCGTAAGGCGGGCGGTTCACGGGATACCTTATCCCGGAGATATAATCTAACGGGTTAATTAATAAGATAGACATTTCTTGACCTACGAATTTAAGCTCCCAAAATATATTCTTGCTGATACATAAAAAAAACTGCCGCTTGCTTAGCCCGTTTCATGCATAATCAAGGCAGGCTCCGTTGCATTCATTGCCTGCGAGATATATACAACTACCTGCGGTATTCAAAATACACTGCCTCCCTTGTTCCTCAAAACTTACTTTATAAAATCCGCTTAATTGAATAAGCCCCGGGAAACTTAAAATACTCTCCGCTTTGTTTAAATTTTTAAAACAACCAAAGACGGAAAGATCGGGATTAATAACTACACGGGAGGCATAGTTGCCTCGGTAGCCGACAAAACATTTTGACTTTACAAGAATAAGCCTCCTTAATTCCTGCCATTTCTTAGCGTCAAAAAAACACCTCGGCAGTGGCCTTGCCAGATAAATATAGATATTTTCTTTCAGGCATTGTTTTGCAAATCCCTCAGCAAAAAATACTAAAGAACGTATTTTTTCCGCATCTATCGGCTTCTCAAGCCCGGTGGATGAATTTATAATTGCTATCCTTATCCTTGCCCCTAATTCCCTGGCTATCGGCCTGATCCAATTTATTGTGTCCTCATCGGTTGTAGCTATATTTACCCTTAAGATTAATTTAGTCCCATGCTGGCTTAAGAATCTAAGTTTATCCAATAAATCTGATCTCTTTTCAGCGGAGTACCTAGTCGAGCAATTAACAAAAAGGACATCAATATTCTTAGCAACAGCTTCATTAATATTCTTACCGTAAGCGCAATTAGAAGCCATATAACAGGCAAGGTTAGCCTTTTTGGATAAGCTCATAATATCCGCGAATCTGGTGTGTTGGGTTGGTTCGCCACCTACAAACATTATCTTATGGATCCTTTGCTTTTTAATCCAGCCGAGTAATTTAATAAAGTTATCAATACTCATTTCCTCCTTAAAAATACCGCCTAACCCCTGGGCATTGCAATAAAAACAGCCCATAGCGCACTTATAAGTTAAGGCCACAATTAATGGCAAAGCAGGATAATGCTCCTCTATAAGGAATAATGCTTTTCTCCGGATATTAAACAGATAGTTATGCAGAGTCATATTTATATACCAGGCATCCCCCTTGGCAGGAAAGTTCCTTATAATACCGGCAACTATAGCATTCGCCCTTTAAGGGTTTCTCCCTGAGAATATCAACTTTATCTTTAAAATATCTCCCCAGTGCATTAATATCCTTAAAATTAAATAGCGCAGGGGCTTTAGATAAAGCGGCATAGCAGACATATACCGACAGGTCGGGATTAACAACGGCCCGGGAAGTATAATTTCCTGAGCATCCCAATAGACACTTGCTTTTTGCCCCGCCAAAACTTATTAAATACCCCCATTCCTTTTCCGTAAATAGGCAGCGGGGTAATGGCCTGGAGAAATGCGCTTTTACCGAATTCAGCCTGGCGAGTCTCACAAAATCGATAATCTGATGTTTATAGGCAGCCATATCTGCAAAGGAGTAATGCTCATTCTTAAAGTCGAGTGAAGGAACAGTAAAACCAAATCTTACGGAAACTGAATATTCCCTCGCCATATCAAAAAGCAGCGCATAATCTATGGGTTCCTTACGGAGATTATACCGCAACATGATAATCTTTTCCTCTATCCCGAGCATATTTCCTCTTACCATATGATAGGAGCTATCAAGATTGATGTTCAGGACTAAAAAAAATTTTTATTTTTTATATATGCTTTAAGTTCCGGAGTTATCGAGAGCCCATTAGTAAGGATATGGGTATTAAACTTCAGTTTATCGCAAAGCGCTAAGATACCTTTTATATCTTTATGTATAAATGGCTCACCACCCGTGAGTATGATCTTCCTGATATTTTGTTTTTTGAGCCACAAAAGGACCTTCCTGAAATCTTCCAATTTTATATCGCTGCCCGTTTCCCTATCCTCTCTGCTTACTGAACAATACACGCAGCTATTATTGCAACGATAAGTTATCGCAATCCTGAATTGCGGATACCCTTCCAGCCTGTTCTTGAGCAAATAGAAAATTTTTTGGTTAAGGTACTTTTTAAGGGCCATCTTACAGGTCGCGGATTAAATATCTATGCCTTCTAGCTTCACGGCGCGTGATCACGAAAATAGCTTTTTTAAATATATTCTTTATTATATGGGCATAAAAATACAGATATAGCCTTCTCAGCAGGGTTCTTCCCGAAAAAAATCTTAAATAAATATAAAAAGGATGCAAGTAATATTTATACAGTATCTTTTTTTTCTTCTTTAGAGCCTGCTTAACGTTAACATCATCGGAAGAATGGGGACTAAAATAGAATAATCTCTTATAGTCCTTATTTTCCGGTCCCTTGCTCAATATCTCCGGCAAAAGAGCGACATTGGGCCTATAGACTTGGATTGTGACGAAATCACATAACTGATTTATTTTTTTAAGAGACATCGATTCTTCTTCTAATTCTCCCGGGTAGCCGATAATAAATGACCCCTCCACTAAAATATTGTTTCTCCTGAGGATATGATAAGCTTTTTTAAAATTGGCATGATTATATAGCGGGCCTTTTGTCTTACCAGGCGCCGTTAGCGCCTCGTTACCGGAAGATTCAAAACCTATTAAGGCCAGTTTCATTCCAGCGGCAGCTGATTTCTTAATCAAGTCAGGAAACTTTAATACCGTATCCATTCTGACCGGTACCTTCCAGCTTATTTTTAAGCCGCTCCTCTCTATTAATTCGCATAAAGCATAATCCTTAGCGGGTAGTATACCGAAGCTTGCGGTATAAAACCAGATTTTCTTTATATTCATGCCAGCGAGGATTTGCAATTCCTGTAAAATTCTTTGGTTTGATTTTCTGCGGTAAGTAAAATTCCAATACCTGCTGGTAAGGCAAAAGTCACACCGGTATGGGCACCCCCTGGATAATTCCATGCTTCCTGTATAAGCATTTGAACTCCCCGGGAAAAAAGAAAAATAATTTTTAAAATTAATGAGATCAAATCTGGGAAGGGGAGTTAAATCCAGATTATCGATCATCGGCCCTAGGGCATTAACTATAACTCTACCGTTATCTTTATAGGCCAGGTTCTTCGTATTCCTATAATCTTCGCCTTGTTTTAAGTGTTTGATTAATTCCCCAAAGTAGAGCTCACCTTCATGCAGTAATATGAAATCCGCCCCCAGCTTAAGCCATCTCTCATAAAAAAATGTCGCATGATACCCTCCCATAATAATCTTGATCCGGGGGTAATGTTCTTTTATGAGTCTTATATTTATTTCACAATCCCTGGATGCGTAACTGGAACGTATAGAAATAACAACTATATCAACCCCTTTTAATCTATCCAGGAATTCTTCTGGCGAAATGTTTTCTACCAGGCCATCTATTATTTTCGTTTCCTCATCGGGTATATAGGAAGCGAGCTGCGCAAAGGTAAGAGAAGGTGCGGAGAGATAAGCAATTATTAAATTGCTTGCGATACTAAAACGTTCAGTAAACCTAAGCGGGATTAAGAATAAGATCTTCATAGGATTTCAAGATACTACGCGATTTTACCTGCTTCCCTGTAAATCTCATAGAGGCAGGTAGGCAGGCTTCTTTTATTATCCAAAGCAGTATGCATATTGCACGTTTTTATCAAGGACAAATCTAAATTATGCTTATCCGGGAACTGCCCTACCATTATGCTCAAAATATTAAAAAACATAAAATATAGGCTCTGGAAGCTTTTCGGATGTTTTAAATTATATAGAAAATTATCTAAAAAAACCTTAAGTATTTTTCTATTAAGTACTATTCCGGATAAAAACAGATACAGATCCCTGCAGAAAACTAACCGTATAATATTAGATAATATGTTTTTTCTAAAATTAACCCTTTGCTCTAAGCTCTCTAAATAGGAATTTAATTTCTTTAAATCTACGAAAGAATCCAGAGGTAAATAACCCCTGCCGCGCCGGATCAAATAGCAGGAGACTGAACAGGGCGGCTCTTTAATCCCTTTTCTGAACTTCATTTTTCTTAATATTTCAAAAACATAAGTGCTGAACCTTGTGCAGTCGATAAAATATTCTTCGCCTATTTTTAATTCCCTGCAGACCATATTCAACATACCAGCAGAATTTAATTCTTCTTTTGACGCCTGCCTGCCGATATTCCATAAAGGGTTAAAAAAGAGTATCTTGACGTTATCGTTCTGAAGAGCAAAATCAAACAACTCTATAATTCTTCCGCTATTGATCCCCTCTACCACGTTAACGTAAAGCATTAAACATAAAGCGTGCTTCCTTAGGTTATTTACCGCCCTGGTTTTACTCTCCAGCAGTTCTTCCCCCCTTATCTTAATATAATCCGAGTCGCTTAGAGAGTCAAATTGAAGAATCACAACGTCTAAACCCGCCTTCTTAAGCCCCTTAACGTAATCTGGATTAACAAGTTTTTTGCCATTAGTGAACAATACTACCTTGAATCTATTCTCCTTAATTTTCTTGATAATCTCAAACAGGTCTTCCCTCAAGGTGGGCTCGCCTCCGAAGAGGTAGATAATCCCTCCTGAAAAGCTCTTTGCCCGGGCGACTATTTCTTCCGTGCTGGGCTCTTCTCCGACCTCCTCGTTAGCATTAACAAAACAATAGGGGCAATACTGGTTACATTTTCTGGTAAGATAGATAAGCAGCCCTTCGGGGGAGGCGTTCCTATTTCGATGCAGTTGAGCAAGAGTATGGTAAATGCTAGGATTACTCAATAAATGGAGAGATTTGAAAGTACCGTCTTTATTACAATGCTTGTTTAACCATATCTTTCCGTCTTCTTCAACTACCTCGGCATCTACAATTTCCAGGCATTGCGGGCATAAACACTTTATTTTTTTTATAAACTGGCCTTGCACGGGGAATTCCTCGCTACTCATATTTAAGTATAAACCGTCTTAGACGAAAGAAGGGATTAATAACAAACCGTAGGCTATGCCGGCATACCTTAAGATCGACCTTATCTTTTGCGCAGAAATGATATTAAGCGCCTCTTTCTTATCAATTCCTTTTATGCATATAAAAAAGAAAAAAATAAATAAATAAGAAACCAGAATAAACAGGACGCTCATTTCTAAAAAATTATAGATAAAAAACGTATACGCTAACAGGATAAATAACAAACAATATATCTGCCTTAAATAAACCTTAAATTTTCTATTATTGTACCCACGGTTATCTTCTAAAAAATGAGCTATCTCGTGTAGTATCTGGTATGGAAACATCACCAGCATAAAGAAGATAGTTAATGCGCAAACTCCCGGATTGAATTCTAATGAAATAACCAACGCTCCGAAAAGAAAAAGTAACCCGAAGGTATAACCATTCAATAAAACGCTGAATAAATGATACTTTTTCCATAAATATCCCGGATGTACATAAAGGATATTTAACACAATAGCTACCAGGAAAAATACAGCTGCGGTCTTAACTAAATATACGCTCCAGAGAATAAATACTCCCAGCATTACCAGAGAAAGAAAAATTCTTTTCGTATCCCCCGAATCACAAAACCGGTTATAAGAGTATCCGCCCGCTAAATATAAAGATGCCGCTAAAATACCCGCTATCATTTTAAGGGGATCAACAGTATAGCTCTTACTGGCATAGGCTAGGCCCAGATAGACGAAGCCCAAATGATAGAACCATTCTTTAACCCTATAACACCCCAAAAATCTCTCAAGATATTCAGTTTTAATCAAAGAAGTATTTTTAACCCAATTTTTATGCTATACTGCTTTCAGCTTGATTTATAATGCCTATTATTTTACTATAAACCTAATCGGCAGTAAACAATTACTTCAAAAATGCTTCTCCTCCATCCGCTCTTAGCGAAGATATTTCCTGGAACATTCTACGTATTTCCGGAGAAAACGCGTAGGACCGCAGGGATAGCCTTAACCTATACTTGCCAGGAAAATTGTGGCTACTGCCTCGCTAAAAACCTACCCCCGGCCTTTCCTTCCCATATAACACTTGAAGATTTTAATAAATCCCTCCAATGGCTTATCCAGCAAAATTTTTCTTTTATCACCATCGTAGGAGGAGAACCGACTGCTCATCCGCAGTTTTTCGAAATCTGCAATATAATAAAGCTTGCTATAAAGAATACTCCGAAATTACAAATTCTCCTAATGACCAGAAATTTTATCCTAAAACATATCTTTGATAATATCGCTGAATATAAAAATAGATTCTTCATTCAAGTGAATCTTTCTAATGATGATTTAAATTCTACGGAAAAATTGAAAACCTTAAGCGATAGTTTTAATTATATCAGGGATAAAGGCGGGTATCTATCTGTCCGGACGGTCCTGCAAGACGAAAAGGACAATAATTTTGAGCTGCATACACTCCGGCTTATTGATTTTTTATCTTCTCATAAATTAAACCTAAGATTTTCTTTCGATAGCTGTATACGGATTAGCGAAAAAACCATGGCTATCAGGGCAGAAAAAGCTATAAATTTTATAGAAAACTGCATCCGGAAAAGGGTTCGCGTAAAACTCGTAAGATCTATCCCCTCGTGTTTTTTCGACCGAACCCAGCTAAAAAAATACTCTGATTACCTACTCCTTAACTGCTTTAAAGGAACCCACGAACCTTTGCCGCATTTTGTTATCAACCCGGACCTTTCATCTTTTATGTGCTGCTCTGCCCATTACCGGATTAAGGATATACTGCAATATGAGTCAATCTCCGGATTACTTGAAGGATATAAGGCCTATTTAACCAGGTATCTCTCTGAACCGGCATTCCAACGGTGTGCCAAATGCGATAAATTTAAAAAAAGGGTGTGTTTAGGAGGATGCTTGGGGCAACGCGGAGGAATTGAAAAGATTATTGATATTTAATAATTATAACCAATAGGCTACACATTTATCCATATTTTCGGGTTTTCCCTTTTCCCAGGGGCCAAGACAATAAAAACATTTTTTGTTGTATTCATCTAAGACTATTTTATTGCCGGCTTTGCAACCGCCGCGGCAATAATTTACAAAAGAACAAGAAAAACAATCCGCCGGCGGATTGTAGATTTTTTCAAACTCTCCTACGGTAAATCTCCTTCTAAATATTTCAAAGATATTTTCTTTGAATGCATTGCCCAAAACAACATCGTAAATAAAAGGACAATGCGTAACTGTCCCATCTACTTTTACGGAAACCATAAAATAGCCGCCAAAACAAGTATGGCCGGTAAATTTAAACATATTATATACATCAGACATATGCTCAGGGCTTATCTTTCTTAATAAGCCTTTAAGCTTATACACGTCTTTTGCGGGAAGCTGCAAAGCGATATCTTCATCTTTCACGGGTATCTGGTTGAAAAATAGAGGCCTTGCGCCGAGGCCTCTTACTAAATTATTTATTGATTCAACATCTGCAAAATTATTTTTATTAACAACTGTAAATGTATAAGTTTTAATCCCTGCTTGCAGCAATGCCTTAAGCCCGGAAATTTTATTATCAAACGTACCCTCGCAATCTGAAATATTATCCTGGAGATAGGGCCGGTTGGAATAAAAAGACACAAACGCCGTATTTAACCCGGATTGTTTTAACTTTATTGCTGCTTTCGGATCAATCAGCGTACCATTTGTAAACATCGTAACAAGCCTTATCTTCCCCTTTTTCTTCGCTGTTGTTATAATTTCATAGATATCCTGCCGCAACATAGGTTCTCCGCCTAATAAATCCAGCCTGTGCACAAAACCCTTTACTTCCAGAAATAATTTTATAATATCCGATAATACCGGCTCAATATCTCTCCTTTGCGAATAACAATATGCGCATTTCCTATTACATCTTTCCGTGAGATCAAGCTTTAAATGCAACAGGAGTCCGTCTCCCATTAACCTACGGAAGATAAGCCTGATTAACTTAGAGGTAATTTTACCTTCATCATACTTTTTCATGCCATAGCTAAGCAACACTGCAGCGGCAATACCTCTTATTTTACGAATCTGCTTTATCCCCATGCTAAAAACTCCAATCTTCCTTTTCAGACAAACACCCCCCCTGGCAAATATCGTTTAAATAATCTGGACAATTTACGCATTCCTGTGTTAAGGGTATTTTCCGTAATCTTAGATAATGACCCTTGTAATAATCGCTTAAGTCCTTGATTTCCTTAAAAGAAGTTATGGCCGGCCCCTTTATGGGGACTCCGTAACAGCCCATTATAGACAAATCCGGATTAACCACTAACCTCGCTGCATAATCTCCATTTTTACCTATATAACATTTAAATTTAATAGCGTTTTTTTTGTATTTTTTAATCTCTTCCTGATTGAAAATACATTTTGGCACCGGCCTGGCAAAAAACGCAGATACCCTCTCCTTATCGCAGAAGTCTAAAAATTCAATAATCTTATCTTTTGGATACATCTCCCTGAAGTTTTCATTTTTCTTTGCTCCTTTTTGGCAGCTCACTGGGCTGTTAATTGCCGAAAATCTAATCCGCGCGTTAATTTCTTTAGCGATTTTTACTATATTATCGAAATCATAATTGTCTTTATACATATTGTAGCGTAATATAACATTGCATTTAGCATTATATAACCTTCTAATATTATCATAGGCTAAAGCGTAACTACGGCCTCTGTAGGTAGCCGGATTATTTATATTGGCCTGAACGACTAAATACCTCTTATAATTAACCATAGCTTGGATGTTTTTTTCATTACATAGCACATTTGTAAGTATGGCAATGCGCATTTTGTTATCCTCAGATATCCTAAGTATATCCCTGAAGTCAGGATGTAGCGTCGGCTCTCCGCCTAATAAAATAATTTTATCTTTTTTGTTTTTACGCAGCCACTTTAATATTTTCTCAAAATTATCCAGTGAGATATCCCCGTAATTTAATTCCGCTCCTTTTTCATAACAATACTCGCACCCTAAATTGCATTTATGAGTCAAAATGATATTTATGCCGTTAAAAAACATATGTCTCCTGGAACAAAAATCATTGATGGCCCTCGTTAACGGTGGATATCTTCTAGTTATAGACGAATGAATATAAACCCCGACCTTCCTTAGTTTTAAAGGTATTATATCTTTTAAAATAACCATCGCTTTTTCCTCATCTGTTACTTTTAAAATAAAGCTCAACCAGAATTCCGTCTTTTGCGATAAACGTTTGTTTTTTAAAACACTTAGCGAGGACAGATCTTACCAGAATAGAATTATAAGAGAGATTAGCCTGTTTATCCCAAATGGATGAAATCAACCAAATACGCTGTGCTTCAATTTTTCCTAATGGATATTTTTTAATCAACCTGTTATTAGCCCTCTGAAATAATGCATTGCCATCTTGCGCAGAATACCTGTCGGTAAGCCTCATAAAATGTAGCTCCCTTTTATCATCTTCGGGAAGGACGTTTATCAACTCATCCATCCGCAGGTATTTTTTTTCTAACTCAGTTAGAGCAAAAGGATAAAAAAGAAAATATCCCATACGGGGATTATTATTGCTAAAATAGATAGAATTATGTGCGTTAAAGTAATAAATACTGACGATAGCAAACGATTGGACATCCGTAGTAGCAATGAGGTCATTATCTTTAATCTTGCCGTCTAAATCCGCTAATAAATTCCCGTACGTTTTTTTCTGATGTATCCCTATGTAGAATTCCTTTCCGCTTTTTGAAGGAAGCATAAAACCCCTATAATAATTAAAAAGCGTAAATACCAATACCCCTACCACCCCCGCTCCTATTAGGGCCTGGATACTTTTATTTTTGATACTTCCTACCCCTTTAGCAATTAAAAGATAGTAGAAAGGAGTAAATATGAGAAACTGCCTGGTAATATAAATAGGCGTTTGCCAGATAGAAAAAAGATATGTAGTAGTAATGGGGAGGGTAACAAATAAAAAAAGCATAACGGCATATTCTCTGTTTATTTTATAAAAAGAATAAGTCCCGTATATAAATAATGTAAAAAATAAAACTAAGCCCGCGATGAACTCAATATACCCTGCAGAATATCCAAGGTTAAAAACAGCCAATGTAATAAAAGTATCTTTTAAACTTGGTTTGAATAACCAAAAACCATCCTTTATGAAGTTATAATGATGGATAAACAGTAACGCCAGCGGTAAAAGCAATATTGAAACAGCTAAGATGGACAAAAACCATCTCTTTAGGTTATGGTAGTTATTTTTTGAAAAAACCAGTAAGCCTGAGATAACGACCAAAAAAATAGAATAATAACTAAGATATATGGCAAGGGTACTGGATATTGCGAATAAAAACCAATGCAACAGCTTGCCTATGCGCAAGGCCTGTATATAAAAATACGCTGCTAAAAGTATAAAAAATAAAGCCACAGTATACGCCCTTGCCTCCTGGGCATACCAGATATGGAACGGGCTAAGGGCCATAAGCAAGATAGCCCATAAGCTTTCTGAGCGCTTAAGGAATATCCGGGATAACTTATAAAATACGGCCAGCGAAAGAACGCTGAAAATAAGCGAGATCACTCTTAAAGATTTCCCTCCCCCAAAAATAGAACTATAACCATATACTAAAAAATAATATAAAGATGAATGGCAATCACGAGAAATACGATACATATAAATCGGGAGAGAATTAGATTCTGCTATCTTCATTACTTTTTGTACTGAATACATATCCGATGACAATTCATCGAACCAGAGATCATATTTGTTAATGCCCTGGATCCTTAAAGCTATCCCAAGCACAAAAATTGCAAAAATAAATCCGGCGCCAATACTTTTATGCATTATCATAATTTTAAATTTTTACATTCCGAGCGTACACGTGGGAGAGGCAAATACAAAAGGCCATTTATTAATCTTCCCATAAACGTGTTTTTTAAAGATGGCTATGGTCGCTCACTCTGCACGCTTGCTGCTCAAACTTTTAACGTTTAGCAATACCTCAAGTATGCTAATTTACCCGCTATCTATTTTTTAAGGATAACAAATAACAGGCTGGTAAAAAAAAGGATAAAAATTATCTTAAAATAGATCCTGCGGGTTATAAAAAGATTATAGAGAAATATCGTAATATCCCTCTCTTTCATCCAGAAATAAGCATACCCTAAAATATAATTCTTATGTAGGGCAGTAGTGACCAAATATGTTATTAACCCCTGCTTTTTACTTACTAAAAATGATGCCTGCGGGAAAAAACAAAATTTACCTTTTGCGTTAAGTTTAAATTTCATGCCTTCCTTGTTCCCGTAACCTAGCCGTTCTAAGCGTTCGAATTTTTTCTTATAATATAGCTGCTCTTTCCTCTTTAAAACTTCGTCTAAATTAATTTCGCCTGAAGAGATAAGGTTTTGGCATAGTTGGTTTGCCATATTTTCGTCATAGTTTTTCATCCCTACCCAGATGGGCAGCCGATCTTTACTTAAGGCTTTCATATATAAAGCCAGGTTATACCAATTATAGTATTCTGTCCCGTTCCAACGTGACCAGGTGCGCGGCCCAAAGGCAATAACATCCAGCCTTCTATTTAAACATAAACCAGTGCGGTTAACTAAATCATTCTTTATATATTGTGAATAATCAATCGTGGCATACTCTTTGCTTAAGATGACTTCGGCTAAACACCGTATTAATAATGAATCTTTGTATGTAGGGAAAAGATTAATATGCTTATGGTATAGTTTATAGACTGGCAGGCGGTTTACTATTAATGAATTCAAAGAAATTGAGGTCGGCAATAACCTTAAAGTTTCTTCTAAATCACTCTCCCAGTTAATTAATGTCTGGCCTGGAGAATTGAATAAAAGATCTATGTTTATATTTTGAAAATTAAATGAGCGTAATATACCCATAGTCTCAAGAATGTGGCTTTTTAAATCCGCTCTCCCTATTAATTTCAGAATTCCTTTATCAAAGGTCTGAACACCTAAACTGATAGAATTAACGCCGTTCTGCCTTAACATTAGAAAAGTATCTTTTGCTTTAGCAGAAGTTTCTGGTTCGATCTCAATAAGGACCTGGACATCCTTGCTTAAAATAAATTCATCTTTAATTAATCTCAGTAAATCTTCAAATTGATCCCTTTTTAAAATAGAAGGGCTTCCTCCCCCTATATATACCCTTTTTACCAGCAGTCGCTTAAAATCTACTGTATCCTGCAGCAGAGATATCTCTTTTTTTAAAAAATATAAATAAGTACTTAACTCCTCAGGGTTATGGTATTGACAAGTATAAAAAAGGCAATAAGAGCATCTTTTTAAACAAAACGGTATATGAAAATACAAACTAACTTCTTTAATATTGCCGTTCAAACCCTCTTTACTGTCTATAAAAATGTCCTCCGGTTTTATCAAGCCAAAGTTATAAAAAGAGTGGACTATGCAAGAATACAGAGGGCTAAAGGGAAGTAAATATTTTATCCTTCTCTTATAAAGAAGAGGATCATTTAAATCAAAGCCTAATTCAAGAAGCTTGTTGTTAGCCTCAGTAATATTATGGCTTAGGGTTTTAGGCATAATCATTACACTTTATATATTGTCCTTTAAAATTCCGTTTGATCCTTGAGCCGGCATTACAATAGAAGCGATTCATATAAATTGCTTCTTTACTTTTGGCCGGGTAAAATAATATATTAGGCAGAGAGTAAAACCGATATCCATAAGAGAACAGATTATAGCGCTAAACCAAGACAGCATATCAATTTTGGGCAGCACATCAATGGGAAGTACGCCTTGATTGATCTTCCATAGCAGGACTCTTTTGAAACAAATAACCGGGTGCTTCCAATAAACGGTAGCAATGGTAAAAAAACTAATGCCCAGGATGGCTTTCCGAAAGATATCCCTGCGGAATAAGATGCCTATTCCTGAAATGATTAAAACTATTCTTAGGGCTATAGAAAGAATATAGCGGGCCAGGATTATTTTTTCCGAAGAAGGGTAAAATTTTGCGTAATAGGTATTAAAATTGACGGTGGGCAGGCCGTGTAAGGAATATACAATAATTAAAATACTAAAAATTATTAAGCCTTTGGGTATTTTTCCTCTAATCATAATGCCGGCTTCACGCGCTAGATTGTATTTTTCGCTACCTGCGTTAATTATATCACTGTCTATTGCAAATGCAATGCATAGCTCAACTTATAAGGAAAAATCTACCCGAGAAGCTTAGACATGCCCTTCCGGGGAGCTTCTCTTTAAACGGGAGGACAAGTGAAAAGACGCAGCAAAAAATCTACTTAATAACTTAGGACGGGAGAATATAATCAGTACCCAGACTACAATTTCATAGAAAATAACCAAAGGAAGCCGGAATAAAAAATCTGTAAGTTTTTCGTTTTTGGCGATAGCCAGGTATCTGTTTTTAACAAGCTCAAAATATAATTCGTCATTTAAATATAACCTGGCATATTTCTTACTAATCCCCATCCGCTCCATCCTAACAGTACCACCCCTTAAATGATAAGCGAGGGCTGAAGGTAGATAATAGCCTTTCCAGCCGCTATTATTAGCCCTCCAGGAAACATCCAGGTCTTCGTAAAAAAACCTGAAATCAGGATCAAAGTAATCCTGGCCGGCCTTAATCTCCTCCAGCATGCTTCGCCGATAGAAAGCCACTGCTCCAGTAGCCCCAAAAATATATCCCGCTTTTTCAAACTGCCCCCGGTTGATTTTTCCGTAACCCCTCTCCCCGGCTGTCAGCCAGAGAGTCAAAAACAGGCCTGCGCTATCAATCAACCTGCCTTCAAAACGCAGGACTTTTCCGCTGACTATCCCGATCCTGTTATTTAAATTAAATCCCTCTAAGCCATTTTGGATAAAATCCTTACTTAAAATTACATCATCATTAAGGCAGAGGACGTGCTCACCCTTACTCTTTTCTATGCCTAGATTAAGAGCTTCGCCGTAAGATAATTCTTCCGGCCCTGGATATATCCTAACAAAAGGAAATTCACGGAGAATCCGGGATTGTAACGCCAGGCAAGAAGAATTATCGATCACGATAGTTTCTACCGAAGGATAGCTCTGTTTTTTTACCGAATCCAGGCAGGATAAAACATAATCTTTTGCCCCGGCGGTCACTATAATAATACTCACTAAACTATTTGATATATCCGCCATTAGTCATCCTCTACTGCGCTTAAAACCCCGTCACTTAAGCCTCTTACTTCTTATATTACCCGAAGGCTTCTCGATTAAAAAAAGCGGAATCTCTAAGATATTATCAACGCTCATATTCAATATGACTTTTTTATTATCCCTACCGGTATAATAATCGACGACAACGTCAGCATTTAATTTCAGGTCGAATACAGATAGAATGTTTTCATAAGAAGTCGTTCCTTTGCCGATATAAAACGTCTCTTCTCTATATTGGCCGGAAGTATCCCTGTGCCTTATTACTAACCATGATCGCGAAGGCCCAATGGCAATAATCTTTCCGCTTAACAAGTTAGTAACCGGCTTACACACTGCGGCGGGCGTATTCACCGGCTTAAGCTTCCGCTTAGACATCAAAAACACAGGCATACAGCTGCCTCCGATAAAATTTTTCCGGAGCACCGTATATTCTTTAAATCTTTGCATTAACCTCTCTACTTCTCCCGGGTCATATTTACTCTGCCGGCTTTCAGGTAATTTAAAATATTTTAGGCCGCTAAATTCAGGGCTGCCGCAGGAAGAACATTCCTTAAAAGCGATAATATATTCAAAATTATCGGCCTGGGATAAAAATTGAGCATCCAGAAAGAAAGGCCAGTTTCCTGCGCAACTTAAATAAATCTTAGCTTCCGGCAAGTGTAATTTTAAAAAGTAGGCAAGGCATTTTACGAAATCGCCCTTAAAATAGCGCTCTTCAATAATCCCAATTCGTATTATGCCGGCGTAATGTTCATTGCCTTTAATCTTATTGACAAAATCAAGGGCAACAATTGCATACCTGTTTTCTGCCGGAGGATGCGCCCATTGGCTGCCCGCCATAAATTTAGCGACTTTTACCGGAATAAAATCCTGCCAGATTGTACCGCTCCTAAAGCCGTAATAAGACAAGACTAAATAATTAAACAAAGATACGGTGAATAGCATAACCCATAATACCCTTCTTGTTTTTCTGCCATAGCTATTGACGCCGATAGCTATAATCAGCGCGACTGCCGGAAAAACCGGGAAAAAATAGGATTCATCCTTAAGGGATAAAAAAGTAAAAAGCACATACGGAACAGCTACCCAGAGGAATAAAATGGTAAATCCGTTCTTCCGTCTAGATTTTACCGTCAGAATGAGAGAGACAATAAAGAGAATAGTTAAAGGCAAAGAGAAGCTATCCTTAATCACCCCGAGATAAAATAAAAACCATCCTAAGCTCAAAAATTTTGCTTCCGATACAGACGGGACAATCATATGGTTATGGAAAAAATTTATAAAATGGCTGATTAATAACAGATGCTGCCGGTAAAAAAATACGGTAATTAGATAGACTATTGCCACGATAAACAGCAGATTAATGAACTTCCTTATTCTAAATTGTGGCCGGGCAATAAAGGCGGCATATAGGGTATAAAAAAACGGGCCAAGAATGAACAGCGCCCCTTGAGCTTTCAGAGCTACGCTGATCCCCGCTACTAACCCGAAAATAAACGAATATTTACGGGATATTAAATTGCTGGTTAAAAGAAGAAACAAGATGGCTAGCGAGACCATGGCCGTAAGCGCAAGGTCTAGCCCGTACATCCTTGAACTTCCGAATATCCCGCAAGCGCAAGAAACAAGAAAAGCTGCTTGAAGTCCGGTCAGATCATCTTGAAGCTTTCTGCCGATAAAAAATACGGAAATAATCAGAATGAATAAATATAGAATTCCGGATAATAACCGGGTAGCTAACACCGAGTTCCCGGCCAGCAGGTTTATTGCCAGCCCGATAGAATAAAATAAGGGCGAAAAATATAAAGAGGTTTGCTGGCTGATTAAAGCGCCTATATCAAGAAGCTTTCCGGATAGGCTCACTCCAGAATCCAACACCTGTCTTGCCCCATAAAAAATATTCAACTGGCTGCTCAAATGCGTCATCACGTCTTTATGAAAACTGAACGCATCGCATCTTAACCAAATGTAATTATTTATAAGATGGAACAACAATAAAATAAATAAACAAATAACGGCGCTTTTTTTAATCCGCATTTATCCGTCTCCCCGGTGATTACCGGCTTCTTTTTCCAATAAATAAAAATCTATCCCTAGTTGCTGAATCTCCTCATGGCCGATTATAGCAAATTTGTTAACGGTAAGTTGCTTATAAAGCCACCCCCATCTGACATCGTCAACTAACGGCTTGTTTAAAACGCCTGTCTCCAGCCAGGTTCTAAATTCCGGATAAGTAATGGTTAAATCTTGAATTAATCCCCCGATTCCCCTCTGGTTATAAATCCTTGAGTAGTAAGAAATTTTTCTGGCCAGCTCCTCATTACCCCTAGCCGCTTCTTGGATATCCAAAGATCCATTTTTTACAGCCTCCAGGAATAAAAGCCTCTCAAAGAATCCGAGCTGCCTTGCCCTTTTGTTATAAACTTTTTGCTTAAGGTTGCGCAAATACTTGTTAAACTTTCCGCGGTCCATTAAATTCCTGCAGAATGCTTTATCGCTAACCAGGTACTCATCGCATAAATCAAGATACATTTTTTTATCCGGGCTTTTCCTGCCTTCTTCCAAAAAAGATGCTACTTTAAAAAAATATTTTCGGTCAAACAACAGAATTATAAAGTTGCTTTTATCTAGATTATTGTATCCCAAATCCAGTACAATATCTTTAGCACACTGCTTTTCCATAAAATATTTGATGACCATCATCGGGTCGCTGTCTTTGTTGGATGTCTCGGAAATAAAAGTCACTACCACAGGCCTGGAATTGCGCTTTTCCATTAACGCTATAAATTTTTCGGAAGTCTCGCTGCATTTAGCATAAATATAGTTTTGGAAATCAGCTGGTCTGTTTTTTATATTGGAAAAAGCGCAAAAGTTTAACAAATAGGAAAAAAAATGGCCAAAAGCAAACAGGCAGGCTAAAGCTATAGTAATTACTCTTAACTTTCTATTGGCTATCTCAAAAAGACCTGCCGAAATTACAATAGCAAATAAAGGAAGCAAGGGCATAAAATATCTTGCCTCCTTTAATCTTGAGAAATAAAGAATGCTTAAAGGCGCTAATAATGAAAAGATCAAAAGGTTGTTTTTCGGCCTTTTCTTCAGAAACAGGGTAAAGGTTACTATGAAAAAAATGAATAGTTCGGGAGTGGAGACTTTGATAATCTGCGCTATAAATAGAAATAAGTTATACGAAATTTTGTTTAAAAAACCTGCCGGCTCATCAGGCAATAAATACGGAGTGCTCATCAAAGCTCTCACTCTATCAGTCAAATACAGCTGAAATTTCAAAAAGACCGTAGAGAAACTCCCTTGCCACCATAACGAAGAAACCGCTATTCCTAAAAAGATTGCGGCTGCAGCATTTAAAATTGGCTTATATGATTTATTTCCGGAGATACGGTAATCCCGGCAGACATAATAGAAGTAGAATAAAATAGGAGTGATTAAAAATATAAGAATTGAACCTTTTATTAATATCCCGATGCCCAAAAAAATGCCGAAGAAAATTGAACGCACCGAGCTTTTAAAATTGTCTGTACTGATTAATAGATAAAATGTATATATAAAAAAAGCGGTTAGCGGAAAATCTAATTCGTATGTCTTGGAAAGATGAAAAATCTCCGGATAGAAAGCTGCCAAAGTTGCCGCTAAGACCCCTGCCTTCCTGCCATAAAATCTTTTAGTGATAAAATATGCCCCTAAAATCAGGATTAAATAATATATTGAAGAAACGATAATGCGGGAATATTTTTCCCCGAATATCAAATCGCCTGCAGAGTCAATAAAATGGACCATTTTCGGCCTTTGGGAATCTGTCTTCAGCAAATTAACTATTCCTGCAAACTTATCGCGGAAGCCCCCGCCGCTGTTAAGGGCTCCTTTCATAGCGTGGTCCATATTTAGTTTTTCAATCTCCGTCCTAAGGGAACCTCCCCTGGGATGAGGCCATGGATACCGGTAGCTCAACCACGCCGCTGCATTGCTGGCGACTAGGAATAACCATAATGACGCCAATATAAGAAAAAATTTATTATTCAGTTTTTTACTTACCATATTAATAGTAAAGCTTATGGCAACAACGGTTACACTCTGTCCCTGGGCCGCGATACAATAAACTATTACGAAAAGCGGCCATTGTTTTCCCTCCCCATACTTCCTGCAGAGATTCCCTATTTAAATTACCCAAGATTTTATTGCAGGCTAAAATACCGGCCCCCGGCGTTACGCTTAAGTCAGGGTAAATATTCAAACCGAACCAGGGTACGTAACATTTATTCCTGAAACGGTATGCGGAATGATAGTATTTCCTTAAATCCTTAAGGGCAATATGCGGCAAGGAGAATAACTTAAAATTAATTTTTTCTCTTTGTAATTTTTTTATTTGCTCCGCAAGGATGCTTACGTTGATCGCTTCATTCTTAGCGCTAAAAGGTTGAGCTTGCGGAATAAAATGCTGCCAGGTAAAAGAATTAACTACTCCTTTTTTGAATTTCTTACTGAAGAATAAGGCCACTTTTTCCAATAGGTGATAATCTCCGGGAGTCAAGGCAAAATTAAGGTTAATAATCTTACCCCCCGTTAAAGAATTGATGCTGGTTACCAGCGGCTCATAGATTTCTTCTAATGAAGGGTAGCTTGGCCTGTTGAGAGAAATATTTAACTGGGAGATGGAACTGCTTTTAATCAGGCCTAGATACTGTTTTAAATAATCACCGTTAGTCGTGATAGTAGGCGCATAGTTATATTTTCCGCATATTTTTAAAAATTCCGGAAATTGAGGGTGGCTTAGCGGTTCGCCGCCGAATAAATGGATATGCGCCCTTAAAAAAAATCTACGTTTTAATCCGGATATAATCCTTTCAAATGCCTCGGGTTGCATATCTCCTGAATGCCGCTGATAAAAAAAGTCCTGTTTTTGATAACACCAGGAGCAATTCCTATTACATTTCAAAGTAATATGCAACAAGATAAATACCGGAGAGGGGATCCTGATTTTCATTAACGGTAAGAGCATTCCCCAATATGGCTTTTTAGAGATTATTTTTTTTATATTGTAAAAGGCCATAGTGTTCTTTTAATATATAAAAAACATCATACAAAATCATAATGCTGTCCTGGAATCTGTTAAATTTACTTTTCCCGCCAAAACGTCGCTCATAGGGAATGTTCGTCTCGTAACAGGCAATATCCGGATTTAACCATGCCCTTATCTTAATTTCCTGGGAAAAACCCATACCCGGGCTTGCCGGAGCTATTTTGCTGAATACCTCCTTCTTAAAGGCCCACATCCCGGACTGAGAATCTTTTAAATGAATGCCAAAAAAAAGGCTGATTAAACATGAGATTATTTTATTCCCTATCCTGTTGATCAAGGGCATCGCATTATTAAAGTTAAAATTAATACGCTCTCCGCTTATAAAAGCATATTTATCCTCCGTTAAAAGCTCTAAGAAATTTTTTATGGCCGATAAAGGGTAGCTGCCGTCGGCATCCAGGCAGATTATAACGTCTCCCTGCGCGGCTAAGATTCCGGCTTTCAAAGAAAACCCGTAACCCCTGCGCTTCTCGCAGATAACCGAAGCACCGTTAAGCTCGGATATTGCGGCGGTTTTATCAGTAGATCCGTTATCGACGACAAGAACTTCATCTACAAAATCAGGAATACCTGATAATAAACTGCCGATACACTCCTGCTCATTAAAAGCCGGAATAACCAGGGATATTTTATTTCCTTTAAACATTTATCGGCCAAATAGAAAATAACGGATCCTAAACTTAGAAAATAAAACTGCCGCAAAAAATATCGTCCATTACCGAAGCATATTTATCCAACATGGCCTTTTGGTAGGCAGAATCAATCTTAACCACCCTGGCGGCTGCTTCCCTGCAATACCCGCAGGCAGCGCAGGAAATCAAATCGCATTTACCGGGTATATTTTCGATAAAACCATTCAATTGCTTGTTATCGATATAAACTTCGAGCCTGGAGAGTAATTGCGAGAATTTTAATAACCTGAAAATATCCGCAGGCAAAGGCAGGGACAAATGGAATAACTTATAAATCCACCCTTTGTGAGCGCCAAAACTCTTCCCCTGGAAAGTATGGAATAAATCCAAGAAATTACCCGAATAGGACCTCTGAAGATAAGCATGGATTATCCTGGCCAGCATGTCGCTGGGTAAGCGTCTGTCTACAAGCTTAATGCTATCCACTCCTAATCTCTCATAAAAATCAATGTCTTCCGGCCTAATCCAATCCGAACGGATAAAATTTACCGGGTCCTCAAGGCGTTTTAACCGGCAGTTAACAAGATGGTAATCAAACATATACCCTCTGCAGCTATGCCAACCCTGGGAAGCGTGGGAATTCATGAGCGCATGATTGATATATTCGGGGCAGTTAACTAAACAGGCATTATTGGCTATTAACTGGACTTTGGAGTGGATAGTTTTTTTAAGCTCCCGGATCAGTGAAAAATTACGATTTATCGCCGGGCCCGGAAAAGTTATTTTTTCTGCGCCAAGCTCATCCCAAAATATTGCCTTACTTAAGGAGTCGACATTCGCCAATGCCGAAACCGTAATCGAAAGCGCAGGGTAATTCTTCTTAACCCACATTGCCAGATAGGGGACTGAAATAGTAACCGCATCAACCCCGGCATCCACTATCCAGCTTAATAGACGCCTGAATTTTTTTTGCCCCTCCCTGGTCAATTCCCGATTATCCAGGCATAAAGCGTTCAGGAGATAATTAAACCTGAAGCCCTTTCTGCGCAAGTTTATGATCTGCTTCTTGGCCTTCTTTTTTGAAATAAACGCTAAGGAAGAAGACGGCCTGCCGCCGCCGATATCATCAAAGGTGAGCTTGCCGTACACCTCCTTGATCTCCCCCGTTGTATTAGCTAGGCTAATCTTACCGGTTAGCTCTTCTTGCCAATTCGTGGGAACAGAAAATTCCATTTTTTCCCTCTGGGATACTTATTGCTTATCCATAATTTTAATCTCTTCAGGACTCCGGAGTAAAAAAGCGAAAGCAGCCAGAATCCTCCGTACAAAATATTTTCATACCTTATCGTGCCCCTTAGAAGATGGCGGAGTATGACTTTCGGCCGGGCGTAAAACTCCAACATTGCCCTTCTCTGCAAATAACGTAAAATATTGCTGTCCATGCCTTGCGGTGTATAGATGAAATCTTCTGAAAAATTGACCCAATCAAACCAGCTGGTAAATCTCTCGGGATTACTGATTTTGTTCATCCTTTTATAATCTTCAAAGAAGCGGGAACCTGGATAAGGCATAGCAACGTTAAACTTTACCAGATCACAGTCCAGCTCTTTAGCAAAATTTATAGTATCCTTGCAGGTCCTTATGCTCTCTCCGGGCAACCCCAGGATAAATAGGCCCTGGCTTAAAATTCCTGCCTTTCTGGTTTGCTGAAGAGCGAACCTTGCCTGTTCCAGAGTAGTCCCCTTATTCAAAGAATCCATTATCCGCTGGTTTCCTACTTCTACGCCGTACATTATCAGATGCACGCCAGCCTCCTTCATCGCCTCTAACAATCTCGGGGTAACTTTGTCTACCCGGGTTTCCGTACACCATTCTATTTTTTTATTCAAATTGCGCTTAATTAAAGAAGCACAGAATTCTAAGCCGCTTGTTTCATCAAAAGGAAAATAGGCGTCACTGAACCCAAAAATTTTTATACCGTGATTATTATAAAAATACTCCATCTCATCGATTACTTTATTCAAATTCCTATACCTTACCTGTTTGTAAATTTTATCCTGCGAACAGTAGTAGCATCTAAAATCACACCCGCGGGAGGCTATTATGGGAAAAGCCCTGGCCTTTTTGATCGCTACCAGAGGGACTTCCGTATAGTTATCCAGGTTAAGCTCTTCCCAGGCCGGGTACGGTAAAGAATCCAGATCAGCAATAACCTCTCTTTCGGGATTATGGACAATCTGTCCGTCTATTTTAAAACTTATACCCGGTAAGCCTTCAAGCCCTTTATTACGGCTTAAGCGCTGGCATAATTCGACCAGGGTGTTCTCCCCCTCTCCTCGGACGACGATATCGGCGGTGCCTTCACTAAGGACTTCCTGCGGAAAACAAGTAGCATGGATGTTTCCCAAAACAATCTTGCTCTTGCCGCTAAGCTCTTTTATTGCCAAGGCTAATCTTCTGACATCTCTGATTACGGGGGTTAAAGCGGAAAAACCGATCACATCAGGCTTGCGGTCCTTGATTATATTTAACAACACCGCATCCGGCATCTTATCGGCAAACTGGTCAATAATAGAGACTTCAAAACCGTTCTTTTTCAGGATACCGGCTAAGTAGGCTAAACCCAGCGGGGCAATCGGTGTAAAAAATTTCTTATAGGCCCAGTTCTTATTGATTAAAGATGAATTCGGATTGATTAATAAAACTCTCATCTGCTCACCGCGAATAGCTTAACCATCTGTTTTAATGAATAAATACAGGTCAGCGCCTTCTGATGGAATGAATATTTTTTGCCTGTACCTTTCCCGGATCTTCCCGAGGGCTATATCTTCTTCGCAACCATCCTGGCGCTCGCCGAAACTGGAAAAAAATAACCATAACCTTTTTTTGATGCCCGAATCTTCAAAAGTATATAATTTTTCGGGCAAAAACATTACCGGATGCCTCCATCTATTTTCGCAAATGAGTAGATTTTTATTTTGCCCGGAGAGAGAGATGACTCTGCCCCTGTCTATCTCCATGCGTAAATCATGGCTTACGGGAATCCGATCAGCATAGAACTTAAAAGGAAAAACCGTACTTTTGGAAGTATGAAAGATTTTATCACCTTTTTGATAATTCCCTAGGATAATTTTAAAGACACCCTTAAGGTCCTGTTTTTTTGATACTCCGATATGCTGTCTATAATCCTGGGGTAGACTATTTAAGTAATAATTCTTCAGCCCTAAAAGAAATAGTACCGATATTAATAGAACTAATAGAAATCTCCTTTTAAAATTACCCAGGCCTGCACCTATGCCTAACAGGTAAAACGGCAATACCGGGAAGAGGTACCTGTAAACATAGCAGGCTTTAATTCTAGAAAGAAAAAATAATAATAAAACCGGGATGAGCGTTAAAAAGACGGCTAACTGCGCCAGGTTATTTTTACGGTATTTATAGATACCGGCTATAAAAAAACAGAAACAGGCCAAAGTAGCAAATTTACCGGTTAGAGCATAATAATCCGTATTATAACCAACAGTGAGATTTTTGAAAGTATAGAGTAAATTCCTGAAGTCAGCCTTTTCCACCCAGGGATAAGAATAGATATGGGCGTAGATAAAATTACTAGGCAAAACGAGTTTTAAGTTCTGGTATAAGGTTAGCATAAGGGGAGCCAGAAGAAATAGGATTACCAAATGGGTAAAAATAGCCGCTTTTAAAAGCCCCCTGTCTTTTCTTGCTTTCCAGACTATGAAAACGAACGAAGAAAATAAAAGGATTAAATTTGTATAAAGAAAATAGATATTCAGAACGTTAACCAAAGCGTATGCCTGCCAATATCTTCCCCGGTTATCCTCCAATATTTAACAATAGGTAGGCGGAAATTAAGGCCAAAAGGCAGGTTGCGGCATACGGCCTTAATTCCTGCGCATAATATATATGAAACGGCGAAATGGCCAAGAGAAAGCTTGTTAAATAAGCTATCCCGATATTAAGGAATTTTCTTGCCAAGAAGTATACAAAGTAAACAGACAAAATTGCAAATAGAACCGAAGAGAATCTTAAGGCAAACTCCGACCTTCCAAATAATGCCTGCCAGTAATATATGAAACCATGGTCATAGAGAGTCAAATAATCCTGGTGATTCGCCGTAAAATCCCGGTCAAATAACCTGCTTAAAGAGTGCAGCTGGCCTAAGCCCCGGCTGTCCAGGACGCTAGTCGCCTCGTCATGCCAAAGGGTGTAGCTATCCAATTTATGTACTCTTAGGATTAAAGCCGCGGCAATAATTAATCCGAGGATAATGCATCCTTGGATATGTTTTTTTTGGATTAAAACAGCAAACGTATTTTTCACTGATAATTTCATGAAGATATCGTTAAAAACAGGTTATTTACCAATCAAAAAATTAAGCCCGTTAAGAGGAGTGTCTTTAAATAAATCCCTGGCTTTATGATAATAGACCCGATATTCTTCCGGAAGACTATCGGCGTAATTTTTTCCGGTATAATCCTCGCTAAATTCGTTCAATAAACAAAAATATAACCCCATACCGGTAAGTAAATATTCGCGGATAGGGCTGCTATAGTTATTGAATAATTTTACGCTTTTCCGGGCATCTCCGGAGAAGAAATTAGCGACGCTTGCGCCTACTCCGATATAATAATACCGCAGATAATCCGGGTTGAACCTGTAAGTTAATTCCGGAAAATTATTTAAATATACCTTTCTAGGGATTTCATTGCCTTCGGCGGCACCGTAAAAAAGATAGGCTAAATACCGGTCCCCAGCGGGCAAGCTATCGGCCAAAGCATCTATTTCCAGGTTAAGGGAGCTAAACTCTCCCTCCCACCTTTCTGTTAATAGGCCCTCGACTACTCCCAGATAGAAGAAATCGCGGTAGCTTCCTGGGGCCTCCACCTTAGCGCATTCCTTGAAAAACTGTTCAATATTGTAAAAACTGCCCGGTATATTCTTGAGCCTGGCCTGGTAAAAAGAATCCGCCATTCCTCTGCCTACTCCCCTATAAAAACCCTTGCAGACATCTGGGGGCATATCGCTAATCCCGGTTAACGCAATATATTGCTTAAGGCTGCCGCCGCTGAAAAAGCGTTGGCTTAAATTAAAACCGTAACCCGCGTAAGCATTCCGGATACCATACCCTACTTTAATCTTACTTATCAGGCTACTTACCCTAGGCATATTTAACCCGTGCCTATCCATAGCTACCCGGCCAACTAAATCATAATAAACAGCGGGAGAATTCAGATAGTTGTTTCTAAAATCCAGGGAATAAACTAGCCTTCCGTTACCGACAAGCCCCAGAATAATCATTGCAATAAACACTATTACCCCAATACCCTTGGCTAGAGCATTCTTCATAGCAAGCAATTTATCTATGCCTAACGCTATGCTTATAAAAATACACGGAAAAAGGATAACCGCATACCGGTAATCGCTTATGCCCCGGCCAGAATCTCCATACCTAAAAAAGCTTAAAATATATACTAACAGGTAAAAGCAGGGAAATGACACAATTAATGCATATTGAAGATAACCTGCCCCAGACAATTCTCCCGTATTATCTTTTTGGGGTAATGAGTAATTATAGATAAATTTCCTTAGTATAAAAAAGAACAGGTATAAAAGGGAAACCGTAAAAAGCGCATAGTAAATTAAATTAAAAAGAGGCCCAAAGCAGCTCGCATAATCATCAAAAATAAAAATCTTATATCCGTTTTGAAAAAAATGCAGTAAATCCGGAAATATATCAGTAAATTTTAGACCCTGCAGATAAAGGATCCCGTGGCTTACGATCTCTGCTCCCTTAAAACTATTCCTGGCATTATAGATGTACCAGGGCAAAAAACCTAAGGCCAGCGATAATAGATATAAAAGATATTTCTTGCTAAGGAAGAAGGCCTTATCCCTGATAAGCCAGATAAATGAATAAGTAATTATGGCTATCAGGGTCAAGTGGGAATACCACAAAGAAAAACCGCTTAAAAAACCTAGCAATAGATAATTAGCCGTAGAGGGCCTGCAATAAATAAGGTTCAGGAAGATCAAAAAAAGTATAACGCTAAAGGTAGCCGCTTCGGTATGCGAGCCGGCAATTATTAGCGAACGGACCATGAATAAGGGCGGCGAAAGGATATAGAAAATAGAGGTCAATACCGCGGCCCTTCTATTAAAATATTTTTCAACCAGCAAAAAGATAAAGATTAAACCTAGAGAATGAAAAAAAACAGAAGTCAAAACTAAAGCTATTATCTTAGGGCCGAATAAAATAAAAAACGGCAAAGCCAGGGCTGCCGCTGCTACCGAGCCTCCGTTGTAAGAAACAACCTGGAAATCCCAGGGCGGGATTGCCCAGCCTTCCCTAAGCCCTAAGGCAATTGTCCCGACATAAGGCTCCTCTCCCTGCCGGATTAAGCGTTCCGAAGAAAGCATTACTACCGTGCGCACACAAATAAAGAATAGCACAATTAAGAAGATGCTCACGGCCCTATTCTTTAAAAAAGAGTTAACCGACATAATTAATCAATAAAAAAATTAAAACTGCCTCGCTGCGATAAAAGAACCCGCATCTCCGGAACCATGCGGGCAATAAGAACAAATATCGGATGAATTTATATTCTGTTTTATCCGGCGCCGGAAATCAATATACCTATTATTCCATATTTTACTTATATCTTCTATAAATATATTACCCATTTTCTCGATGGAAAAATAGTCAGAGCAGCAAGGAATAACCCCTCCATCCGCGTTAATAACTAAGGTCTGCCAGGGAATACTGCAAAACCCTTTACGCAGCCCTGTATCTTTATAACAATCCAGCAGGTATTGATCGTTCTGAGGCAGAAAATCATTCGCTAATTTAAAACTCTTAAGCGTACTAACTTTTTTTAACGTTGCCCTGTCTAACCCCCAGGAATAAGCCAGGGGGAAAAAGCCGTCAACCTGATGTTCATTGCCCTTCATAACGATAAACTGCAATTCTAGGATAGGGAATTTGGACTTCTTTTCTTGCTTTAAAATACACGCCTGCCTTACATTATTCTCAACCTCTGCTAGTTTTGCCGTATTCCTATATTCCCGGTAGACATCCTCGGTAATCCCGTCAACACAAATGATTAAATATTTTAACCCGGCAGCGAATAGGTCCAGGCTCTTTGCCCGGTCCAATAAAATCCCGTTAGTGCTCAAAACTGTGACTATGCCTTTCTTCGAACAATACGCGATCATCCGGCTTAGCTCGGGGTTCAACAGCGGCTCGCCATAATTCCATAATCCTACGAAAAACAAGGAATCGCCGATCTTATCGATTATTTCTTTAAATTTAGCGTAGGGCATATCGCATTCCGCCCTGTTAAATTTATATAATGTCCTCCAGCACATTTTACATTTGAGATTGCAGCGCGAGCTCGGTTCAAGCATCAGGTATAATGGCAGATGCGAAACCTTTTCCCGTTTGAAAATACCGTTATATAAAAAAAGTAGTAGATTTATGAATACCTTAGGCCGGCAGAGCCGGATAAAGATAATAGAGAAAATAGCGCGTAAGCCCCATATATCCCTGAGCCCTAAAGGCCGGTTAAAGATGAATCTCTTGATGTCCATAGCCCCTATTTTTCAATATATTTTTCCCGCATCGCGGAAAAAAATTCTTTTATAAAAAATAGTAACCCTTCCGGTTTTTTCGCCAAGCGCAACAATATTTTCCGGATAATTTTTGGATTAAAATAAAACCCTAAATAGAATTTCCTGCGTAAACGGGAAATTTCTGCAGGGCTTAAACGGAATGGCCCGCGGCTGACCTTAAAAAGAGCGGTAGTAGGCATTAGCTGCAATTCATTAATACAGATAAAATCAGAGTTAATTTCCAGAGATAATTTCAGGCTCGCTTTGACATCCATAGCGGTTTCTACCGGAGCGCCGATGATAAACCAGGAGACGATAGCTATGCCCGCCTTTTTAATTAACCGGCACTGCCTTTTTATTAAATCTACTGTATAGCCCTTATTATAATAATCCAGGACCTTCTGCGAACCGCTCTCTATTCCCAAAAAAACAGCCCGGCAGCCCGCTTGGGACATCCAAGCCAGCACTTCCTTATCCAGGGTATCGATCCTGCTCAAACATGTCCAATTTAACCTTAAGCTATTATCAATTATGCCCTTGCATATCTTGATAATCCTGTTTTTATCTATGGTAAAATTATCGTCCATAAACCTGATATTACGGATATGCTGGTCAGCAACAACCTGTTTCAATTCACCTATAACATTCTCTGCAGAGCGCTGCCGGAAAACCCGGCCATAAAAATTAACGCAAAAAGAACAATTATAAGGGCAGCCCCTGGAAGTAATTAAGCTGGTCATGGGTTTTTTCAAAAAGGGGTCGGCATAACAATCATTTCTTAACAGCCTTCTGTCGGGAAACGGCAAAGAATCCAGATCCATATCGTTCTTTCTGTTTTCGTTTACCGTAATCTTGCCGTTATCATTTATAGCTAGCCCCCTTATGCGGCTCAAATCCTTATTCCCGGCCAGAATAGCGGCAGATAATTCCATAAATGTCGCTTCCGGTTCACCCATAATAATATAGTCTATTAGAGGGAACTTTTGAAAGATGTCCCTATAATACAGAGTCGGTAAATAACCAAAGCTGATTATCCGGCAGTCTGCATTCAAATTTTCCTTGATTTTAGATATAGTTTTCAAGTCTTCTTCCAAGGATTCAAAACCCGGCATAAAAATCAGGGCCCTAATCCGATACCCCTTTAATGCACTTACTACTTCCTTAAGCGATAACCTTTCGGCTATCCCATCGATAAAAATCAACTTTATATCTTGTGTGTCTGTCATCAGGGAGGCTAAAGAAAGGAGTTCCGAGGGCGGAAATAGATACGCGCAACGCCGAGGCGAACAGCGCAGTTTTCTTTGAATAATATATTTATAAGGCGGGTTAAGAAAAACAACTGCTTCTGGCAATATCCGATAGTGCATTATCCGGTCTTATCCTTTGTTTCTCCTCAAAGCCTCTTTTATCTTTACGCTTATATAATTTAAATCTCTTTTTAAAAGTCTGGGGTAGAGAGGCAAGGTAACGATACTGGAGGAAACTTCTTCGGTAACGGGAAGACGCTCCCCGGGATACAGATAACTCCGGTATAATTTCTGCTTATGCAGAGGAGGATAGAAATGAACACTCGCCTCGATTCCTTTTTTCCTGAGATAACCTACAAATAAATCCCTATTTAATCCATGATCGGGCTTCAGTTTAACCGTATACATTTGATAAACATGGTGACAGCGCGAATCTTCAAAAGGCAACCTTAACTCCCCGCACTCTTTTAAATTCTTGCTAAGATACCGGGCCAGCTCGCGCCTTTGATTATTCATAATTTCTATTTTAGCAAGCTGAGTAACTGCTATGGCTGCTAATATATTAGCCATCCTGCAGTTATATCCCGGATATCTTGCCTCTCTCAGCCAATTTTTACTTCTTCGCGAAAATGCAAACCTCTCAATTCCATGCGAAGAATAAGCTAAAATCTTATCCCGGATATGCCTGCTGTTCGTCGTGACCATGCCCCCCTCTCCGCAGGTGATATTTTTAGTAGAAAAAAACGAAAAACAACCGGTTCCGAAAGAACCGGTTGTTTTATTTTTAAACCTGGCGCCTAATGCTTCGGCCGAATCCTCAATAACGCTAAGGCCGTACTTCCTGGCTAGAGCAAGTATCCTGGCCATATCGCAACTTTGCCCGGCATAATGCACCGGCATTATAGCCACGGTCTTTTTATTAATCAGCGCTTCAATCTTCCGGGGATCAATATTACAGGATCCATACTCGATATCCGCAAAACGGGGTGTGCAACCGGCGTTGATTACGGCATTTGCCGAAGCTACAAAAGTAAAGCTAGGCAGTATAATCTCCCCTTTTAACTCCTGGGCTTGTATGGCTAGCTGTAAAGCTGAAGCACAGGAATTAAGTGAAACGGCGTATTTAACTCCGATAAACTCCGCAAATTTATTTTCAAATTCCTTTACTTTCTCTCCGCCCGACAACCATCCGGACTTTAAAACCCGGGCTACCGAACGTATCTCCCGATAATCAATACACGGCCGGGATAGATAAATCATATTTATCCTTTATTCTTATTAAATCATTTATTAAAACCGGGATCCCCTCTTCTATGTCTATAAGCGGACTAAAACCCAACATATCCCTAGCTTTAGAAATATCCAAAGCGCCTCTTAACGGCTTTTCAAATTCTGCGTTTCGATTAATAATCTTTACTCCGGGTATGTTTTTTGCGATTAATCCCGCTAATTCAGCTATACTTCTAGACTTGCCCCGGGAAAGGTTAAAAACCTGGTTTTTAGCGTTGTTATTGCTCAGGACTTTTAAAAAACCCTGGGTTAAATCATCAATCTGGGTAAAATCAAGTTTTTGGTTACCGTGGTTATGGACAACTATTTCTTTCTTTGTTAAAGCGTCGATTATCATCCGGCAACAGATCCTTTCTAAGCTGCTCCCAAGCCCATAGACAGCTGTAGGCCGGATTATCGTATAATCGATATTGTTCTTCACGCAAAAATCAGCCGTTATTTGCTCTCCCCTTATCTTGGTTATGCCGTATATATGCCGAGAATCCAAAGGGTGTAATTCATCCGCCGGTTCATAGTGGAAGTTGCCATAAACATAGCTGGAAGAAACAAAAATAAATCTCCTTACTTCCGTTGCCTGGCTTATTACGGTAAACAGGTTATTTAACCCATCCACATTGATACTTAGGCATTCTTGGGGAGCTTGCAAGGCCATGTTGGCATCCGAGATAGCCGCCAGATGAATAACCATACCAGGCTGGTATCTCAAAAATACTTCTTTAAGTAAACTATAATCTCTAACATCGCCTCTTATGCTGATACGCGCTGGCTCTTGTCCATATAAATCCCGATAAAAAAATGATTTAGCCATAAAATTATCGAAAATAACAACCCTCATCCCTACCTGCAAAATATCCCTGGTCAGGTATCTACCGATGAAACCTGCTCCGCCTGTAATCAATACTGTATCCGTATTAATCAATTTAAGTCGTAAGCGCCCTTTTTGAACCTGGAATAAAACGAAAAAAATTCCGGCACCGCTAATACTACTTTTCCTAAGCTATACTTTGACCTCCCCTTTTGTCTCTTAGCATGCCGGACTTTCACTTCGGCAATCTTAAGTGCGCCTCGCCTTTTAAGGATAGGGACAATATAACGGTGGTCATTAGCGTATAGCTCAAGCCCCTTAATAAATTTCCCCCTGACAGCGGTAAAATTACTGGCGGCGTCCGCAATGGGAGCCCCCGAAATCAAGCTTACTAAAAAACTAAATAGCTTAGAAGATAATTTCAAAAAGAGCCTTTCTTTCCTTTCCAACCGTATGCCGTTTACTAAGTCATACCCCTCATTCATCTTGTTTAAAAAAAGGGGCAAATCTTCCGGCCAGGCCTGTAAATCCGCATCCATGGTAATGATTATATCTCCACTTGCCGAATTAAACCCGGAACTTAAAGCTGCTGCCTGCCCCATTTTTCTGCCGTGAGTTATTAACCTTAAACCGGCATATACTTCTAATAACCTGTTGATAATCTCATTTGCGCTATCCGTGCTGGCGTCATCCACTATAATCACTTCCACTGCACTTGTATCATAAAGTCCGGCTAAGGCCTTGAATGTCCTCCCGACTAATTCTTCCAGGTTATCCTTTTCATTACGGAATGGACAAATAACGCTTACTGCTTTCATAATTAAGCTTTACCGAGCCTGACTCCTATTTTCAACCGAGTATAGATATACCTGTATACCGCTGAATCTCCGGAAATTTTCCTGTAGGCAACGTTTCTCAAACCAATCATTTATAAACATAAACTGGTCAGGGCTCTCCCAATGAGAGAGAATCAACCATATCCTGCGCTGGCCATCAATAAATTTATCGCGCTCCTGGCTTGCAAAGAATCTTCTGTCCTTATAGAAAGCAAACTCCTGGCGGTTCAAGTTATGGATAATTAATGAAGTATTCTGCCTGTCATCAATAAGTGACTCCATCATGAATTGATACGTCGATAATGAATCTTTATTCAAAAAATCCTTTTTACCGTTTTCGTCAAAGTAATAGGCCAGCGGTAATATAGAGGATTCAGAGGTATGCATAACTAAATCCCCCTGTCGGTAATTATCCTTCAAAAAATAAGCGGCTTTTTTGAATTCTTTCTTGGGGTTAGTCCCCAGCCTCTCCGAGATATCACAGATAATGTTATTGGAATAATAATTGCTCAAAGAAAGGGCCGCTATAAAACTACAGGCCAGAAGAGACATAAAAATCAGTCTCTTATCCAACCTGCTTATGGCAAAACCGGTTATAAGATATAAAAATACGATGGAAAACGGGATATATCTTTCGGAATAAAGTGCCCTGAATTTTGAAAAAAAGAATAAAGACAGAATCGGAATCAGTAAAAAAGCCGGCAGCATATACCATCCTTTTTTATGCTGCCCGGATAAATCTACTGTTCCCTTTAGGGCCAATAAACCGCAAAAAACAGCTCCTAGTGTCCGGACATTATCTGAAGCATAATATCCCGCGACAAAATTTTTAAGGCTATAGAATAAATTAATGAAGGACACCGAATCAATAAATGGCGAAAAGTGACGGTAGTTCCTAGTCAGATCCAACATAATTATAAAATGCTTAGTAACGAAGTAAAGCCAGGGGATTAATAAGATTAACTGGATAAATTGAAACAGTAATACTTCTTTGACCCTTTTTTTTCCGGCGATAGGGATAATTAATAATGACTGGATTAGCGGTATAAAAATTGAAGTATAAACCAAATAGACACTCGAGACATTGGCCAGGATATTAACCGCCCAGAATGAAAATGAACTTTTTCCCAATAACCTGACGTAGGAATAAGTAGATATAAGGACAAGGAGTATTAACAAGGAAGAGGGGCGTAATTCTTGGGAATAATGTATGGCGAATGGCGAGATGCTTAACAGAAAAGCGCAGATAATACCGGCCTTTTTGTTAAAGAGGGCTGTGCCTGTTAGGTAAATCAGGCCGACCGAGACTACTGCGCATACTACAGAGGAAAACCGTAATACTGAGGGGGCATCGCCTAAAACCCGCCAATATGACAATAATAAGTTGTATAGCGGCTGAAAGGGAGGAAAATTAGCGCTCAAATACCAAAAATTGCTTATTTCAACTTTTGCCAAACTGGTTATCTCGTCATGCCACAGGTCGTACCTTGCCAGGCCCAATATCCTTAATATTAAAGCTAACAGGCCGACAAGAATAATCCCCAGCTTGTCACGGGATAATAAAAACTCTTTCATATCGAATCACTGCACTCCCCTAAATTGCCGCGCTACAATCATATTAGAATACGCGCGCAGCCTGCTTAATCTCCTCTTTATTCGCAATATCCGGATCTTGGGCAATTTGCTCTAACAGTTTTACGTTGTCTTTCGTCCTTTTTAAAAAATCCTTGTTTCTTTGGTCCTGCGGCTTAAATGACCTTAAGAACTCTTTAAATAGCTCCCTTCCTTCTGCATACTTACCGAGCTGATAGTTGGCAAGGGCCATACAAGCCAAAGCATGTGCCTCCCCAGGGGATAGCTTCAAGATCTTCTGGCAATATTTCAAAGCCTGTTCATCCTGGCCCAGGACATAATACAGCACTGCGATATTGCTATAGAGCATGATATTACCAGGTTCAATTTCTACAGCTTTTTTTAATTCACCTATTGCCTCTTCGTATCTATTTTCCTTGCGTAACTGCTTAGCCCTCTCAAGAAGAGGATAAACTGACTGGTTTTTTATCAAAGATTTTTCCTCTTCGCTGACAGGAACCCTTTTAACCTCTTTTACATCTGGCGAGTAATATGTGAGGGGTATCCCCGCAGAATCTATCTTCACATACTCCGGGGTTTCTTCCAAAATCGTGCCTTCTATTACATTTCCATTTTCCAATACTACCTCATCTGCAAAAGAGAATGCGAGCAAGCAAAACCCAGAGAGAAGCAGAACAGCTAATATAGTTATTATCCCGGTGCGCATAGACCCTCCTTTTTTATCTTACTAAATAAATATTTTGCCTGGCCTATATGGCTATATATTAAAAAGACGGTACGGTTATCATAAACTTATAGTATGAACAACTGGTTTAAACCTTTAAACTGTATGGCCTAGCATATTCCCATAAGGTATCGGGCACTCAACGCATCCCTCTTGGCCGGCCATCACCCCCTCTAAAAACTGCCTTCTTAATTTTACAGGAACACCGGAATTCCTGATTTTAATAATATCCTCTTTTATTATACTACCCAGACAACTCTCTCTTCTAATCTTGCGGTAGGGACTACAACAAGGAACAACCTCGGTATTCCATAAAACTACCAGGGAAGACCAAAGCCACCAACAGGGCTTTCTCCTTATACCGGTTCTTCTGTAAGCCCTTCTGACATACTTGGGATTTTTTGGCAGAAGATATTTATTCACCGGATATAAGCCGAGCGGCTTGAACTCCAAAGTATCTACCCCTAAGCCCTTAGCTATATTTTTTATCTCTGCTATTTCATGCTCATTATGCTCCATGACTAGAAACTGCAGGTTAACTCTAGGCCAAGAGGCTTGAAGCTCCCTCTTGGCATTAATTACTGCTTGAATATTCTGGAAGATGCCCGCGAGCTCTCCTTTTTGCCTATACCGCCGATAGGTCTCCTGAGATGCACCGTCTATCGAAACAGTCAATAAGTCTAAACCGCTGGAGACTATCCTGCAGGCATCTTCTTTTCTAAAATGCTGAAAATTACTGCTAAGATAGGTAGCCATCTTATTTAAATGCGCGTAATTTATCATATCATAAATACTGTCGTTTAACAGCGGTTCGCCCGTAAAATGCAAAGCTATCATAAAAGCATAATCTTTATTTATATCGATTATTTTTTTAAAATTATCCAGGCCCATCTGTCCTAGCGGATAAGCAGTATTATCCCTGGAACAATATTCGCATCCGGCATCACATTGGTTCGTCGTATCTATTTTAATAAAATAAGGCTTCCCGTTAATCAATACTCTCTTTAGCCTTCTGTCAATTTCGACTTTAAGCATATTGATAATTTTTTTAAAGGTGCAATATTTCGTAAATAGAGTTAAACCGCGCATAAACCTGTTCAAAACTAATCTAGATTCGATAGTAAGCATATAACTTCCGTTTCTGATAACTAATACCTGCTTTTCCCAAAATGCGCTACTAATTCATTCCAACTAAACCTGATTAAGAAATTGAGCCCGCTAAAAGACCCGATTCTTGTAAAATTCCTGATTAAGTAAGCTGGTCTCAAATAAAATTTAAGATATGATCTTCTAACCTGGCTCTTGAGTTGTTCAATAGGGAATATTTTCCCCTCCTTCTTGCTATAAGCATCGTAAATAATGCTTCCGGGGAAAAAGAAGATTTCGTTAATATTAATAAAGTCAAGGTCAAGTTCTAAAGCAAAGGGCAATATATTTCTCATCGAATCTATGGTATCCCCGGGCAAGCCATAAATAAAAAGCCCCAGTACTTCCAGCCCCGCCCTTTTCGCAAGCTTAGCTGCCTGCCTGGATTGCTCCAGTCTAATCCCCTTATTAATTATATCCAGCATAGCCTGAGAGCAACTTTCAAAACCAAAAGTTATTTGGTAACAGCCCGCCTTACGCATTAAAAATAATAATTCCTTATCGACTAAATCGACTCTGGTCTGGACCCGCCATAGAATATCAATATTATGCGTAATTAAATAATCGCAAATCCTATGAATAAATTCTCTATCCGCAGTAAAGGTCTGGTCTCTAAAAAAAATCTCCCTTATCTTATACCTGTATACAACCTCTTTAATCTCTTCGATAACCGAATCAAAATCCCTGAATCTCAATTGGCCTAAGGTATAAAGATTAGCATGGCAGAAGGTACATTGACTATGCGGACAGCCCCTGGTAATCGTCATCGGGGTTACCGGGTTACGCCTATTGAAAAAAGCATACCTGTAAATCTGGTTATCTACTAAATCCCGGGCCGGGATTGGCAATTCCCTAAGATCCAGCAGCCTCCTTGGCCCTATTATAACATTACCTTGTTCCAGGTAAGCGATATTTTCAATATAATTCCCTTCTAATATATTCAAAAGGGGAAGCTCCAGTTCTCCTAAAGCAACGAAATCTGCGCTTCCATCGCCAAGCGCCAAAGAAGGGTTATAGGTCATGAGGGGACCGGAAAAAATTATTTTTACTCCAGGGACACTCCTCCTAATGAAGGCCGCAAGCATCTTATCTTCTTTCAGGGTTAAATAAGTAGAAGATATTAAGACAAATTCGGGGTCTTCTTTTTGTAAAATTTTTAATATCTGCTCGTTTCTAAGGTGTTGGGCATTGGCTTCTATAATTTTAGCTTTATGGCCGTGCCCTTTCAGATAAGCAGCAGCATACATTAAATCCAGGGGAGGAAAAGGAATATAGCCCGGGAAATTAGCTCCGGTCCAATCCCTTAAATAATGCCTGTGCCCAAATAAGCCTTTTGGGCAACCCGGAGGATCAATAAGAAGTATCTTCACTGTTTATCCTTCAATTAAATCTGCCGTGAAAAACAAAACTCACCAGGCTGTTCAGCATATCTATTTTCTTAATGCTTTTTATCCGGAATAAATGCCTCCAGATTAAACGCGGCCGTAAATAGAATTCCCGGTGGGCCCTTCTCTGTAAAGCAATCAAATCCCTGGCCGAGACATGCTCATTAATAGAAACTAATTTTTTAGGGTCCGGATTAAAAGTCACAAAATTATCCCAGTCCTGGCGCCTTAGCTTGCCAGCCTGCGTAAGTTTTACGTATAATTCGCTTCCGGGGAAAGGGATGGTAATGGCAAACTTGGCAAAATCCAGGTCCAGCTCCCTGGACAGCTTAAGCGTATCTTCCATCATCGGCCTGGTCTCCTGGGGAAAACCTAGCATGAACAGGCCGGTTGCCTCAATCTTCAATTTCCTGGTATCGCTGATATTCTTTCTTATCAGGTCCAGAGAGGTATCTTTACTAACCCCATCCAGGGTTTTCTGGTTACCGGATTCTATCCCATAAAGTATTCTTTTGCACCCAGCCTCTTTCATAAACCCCAAAAGCTCCTTATCAACGCTATCTATCCTGGTCTCGCAGATCCAGACCAGCTTTTTATTCAAACCCCGCTTAATCATCTCTAGGCTGAAATTTATGCCGGATTTTTTGTAGAGCGGAAAGATAGGATCGACAAAACCAACCTGCTTAACGTTAAATTTATCTACTAGGTATTCTATCTCGTCAACGACTCGCAAAGGGTCCCTTTGACGGTAATGATTATTCATGTATAAAAGCGAACAATAACTGCATTTATATACGCACCCCCGGGAGGCAAGGACGCTCAGGGCGGGCTTAGCAATATCCATAAAAGGCAAAAATCCATATTTTTTGACTGGAAAATATTCCCAGGCCGGATAGGGCAAGGAATCTATTTTGTCTCGAAGCGCCCTCTCTTCTGTTTTTATTGCTTTTCCTTCGAGCATAAATGAAATTCCTGGGATAGACTGCAATTCTTTTTTCTGCGCCAAAGCACTCACCACCTCGGGAAAGGTAGACTCGCCTTCGCCGTGCACTATCACATCAACCAACCCCTGTCTTAGTATGGATTCGTAAAAAATAGACGCGTGTATATTTCCTAAAATTATTTTTATCTTTTTATCGTATTGCCGGACCGCGTCGGCAATCTGCAGGACGTAAGGCGCTGAAGGCGTTAGGCAGGATATACCGACTATATCTGCGGGATAATCTTGCAGGATACCGATAATTCCCCTGATGCCGATCCGGTCGGCAAAATCGTCAATGACCCTAAAATCCAAACCCTCTTTTTTTAAGGCTGCGGCTAAATAGGCCAGCCCTATCGGCGGCATAGGCTGCATATACCTTTTAAAAGTGCCAAATTTGCTGAAATCCATGCCGGGATTTATTAACAAAACTCTCATAGCCAACCTTTATTTATCGTACCACTTAGGTTTTAATAACCGGTTATATTCTTTAAAACGAAAAGGATTAATCAAATTAAACGCCGAATCCAGGAACATCTTTATGGCAACTATCAAACACCATATATACATGTTTCTTTTGTGCGTACAGGGGTTAAAGATGCCTTTTAATAGCCAGGTAAAACTGGCATATTTTTTGTTCATAAAGTAAAGCAGGTAATCAATGTCACTGCGGGAAAGATGTTCTGAGGCCATAACCGGGGTTGACCAGTCATAGTAAGAAAAATCCTTGACTTCAAGCCAGCCCTTTTTATTGGCCTCATCCCAGAGCCTGGTACCCGGTACGGGGGTTATGGGGTGAAAAGCCGGGTAATCCGCTTTTAACTCTCTGGCGTATGCTAACTGGCTCAGCATCGACTTTTTTGTCTCATTCCTCACCCCCACGATGAAAGTAACCTGCCTGAAAACCTGCGGATATTTCCTGGCTAATATGTCCATAGCCTCCCTGACAATTTCCGTTTTATAGAAATTTTTACCCATATTACTTAAATCCCCGTTATCCGCCCTTTCTGCGCCAATAGAGACATGGGATAATCCGGCCTTAACCAGCTTTTTCATAATCCCTAATTTATCATCCCTGACCATTAAATCCGCCCGCATAAAGGCGAACCACTTAACCTTTATCTTTTTTTTGATGACAGACTCTGCGAATTCATTACTCCAGTCAGGATCGATATTCCAGGAATCATCCACGAAAATCAGGAATTTCTGATGGTATCTATCCTGTAAAAGCTCGATCTCTTCAACCGTGCGCTTGACACTCTTGGTCCTCCACCTCGGCTTTAAAACCAGCTTACCCTTATCTGCCGAGCGCTCAGCCATCTGCACCCACCAGACGCAAAAATCACAGCTATTAACGCACCCCCGGCTGTGATGGATGGTAATCCCCCCGGGAGTAAAAAGGAATTTTGCCCTGCCATATTTATCCATTGGCATTAGATCATAAGCGGGTAATGGCAGGTCATCCAAATTATCGATCAGCCTGCGCGGAGCCGTTTCTACGATGTGTCCGTCACGCTTAAAGACGATTCCGTTTACACTTGTAAAGTCTTTTTCCTTGTTCATTATCTTACTGGCCAGCTCAACTAGCGTTTCCTCCCCTTCGCCCTTTACGATAAAATCAATGGGGTAATTCTTCAGGCAGTCTTCGGAAAGATTGGAAAAATGCGCCCCTCCGGCTACCGTAATTATATCTTTATTTATTTCCTTTGCCAGATTAACCGTTTTTACGGCTTCGTGAGAATACAATGATTCGCTGTCGCCTATGCCGATTATGTCCGGTTTTTCATCCCGGATAACCTTCCCCAGGGTCTTCCAGCCCATCTTCATGGGCATACAATCAATAACCTTGACCGCTATGCCGGCCCTTCTCAATGCTGCCGCTAAACAGGCCAGGGACTGGGGCAATATAAAATTATCGTATTCATTGATAAAAGGCCAGTAATAACGCGGGGATCTTATGAGCATGAATTTTGTTTTCATTTTTTAATGACTAAATCAAATACAGCTTGACAAAATTTATAGCGGGTGCCATAATTATAAATGAATACAAACCGCAACTATATAAAATGATACTTATGAAAAACGTCAATTGGCGCCCTGCGCCGCGTAAACCATACCCTAAACCGCCCAAGTAAACTCCGCTTTCCTTTATCCATGCGGCAATAGCATATTTATTGCTACGTTAAACAAAAAGCGCAGATCAGCAAAAGACCTGATTTTTTTTAATTGTCTTGAAAGAATCCGCGGGCGAAAATAAAATTTCAGATTGTATAATGTCGCGTATCTCTTAGCTACGCTTCCGGAAAGAAACGGTAATCTACTATCGCGGTATATATCGTAAATAGCCGTGCCGGGTAGATGAATATAATTATTAAAGTTCGCGTAATCTACGTCTAATTCCAAAACAAATCTAAACAGATCTCTAGCCGTAGCAACCGTATCGCCCAACCCTCCCAGCATAAAATTGCCCAAAACCTCTATCCCTGCCTCCTTGCACCCACGGGCAGCCTGACTGGATTGTTCTAGGGTAATACCTTTTTCGTTAGTATCTAATACGTTCTGCGATGAGCTTTCGAAACCAAGAGACAATTGATAGCATCCGGCTTTGCGCATTAACGCCAACAGCTCTTTATCCACCAAATCCACCCTGGTATTAGCCCTCCACAAGAGATCAATATTATTCCTGATGATATTCTCACAAAGGGCATAAACTAATTCCCTGTTGGCTGTAAATGTCTGATCCCGGAAGAATATCTCTTTTATATTATATTTAAAGACGATCTCGTGTAATTCTTCCGCTATCGAGGCAATATTCCTGTATCGCATTTGCCCTAAAGTATATAATCCGGCGTTGCAAAATTTACACTTGCCGTGCGGGCAACCCCTGCTGATAGACATTGCCGTAACAGGATTCCTTTTATTAAAGAAGGCGTACCGATAGGCCTGGTTATCTATTAAATTCCTTGCCGGTATCGCTAAGTCGTCTAAATTAACCAATGCCCGCTTACCGCTGACAATAACTCCTTCTGCATTAGTATAAGCGATATTTCTTGAAACATCGCCCCTAAGTATACCCAGAAGGGGTAACTCTATTTCTCCTAAGGCGACAAAATCGGCTAAGCCATCGGCTAAAACGAGCGCAGGATTATAGGTAACCGGCGGTCCCCCAAAAATAATCTTAATCTTAGGAAGCGACTCCCGGATCAGCTGAGCCAAATACTTATCGTCGTTTAGGCTAAAATAATTTGCAGGGATGAAAACAAAATCCGCAGGCCCCGCCTTGAGCAAATTTATGACTTTTTTATGCTCGAGGTGTTTAATGTTTGCCTCTACAATCTCAACCTGGTAACCGAATTTTGCCAGGTAAGCAGCAGCATAAAGTAAATCCAGGGGCACAAAAGGAATATAACCCAGGGTATAGGCTCCGCTCCAATCCCTGAAAAAATGTTTATGCCTGAATAAGCCGCTTTCGCTGCCCAGAGGATCAATAAGAGTTATCTTGGTCATAATAAATCCGGATTAAATAATGATTAGAGGATATTAACTGCCGGTAAAATTAACATTGACTAATCAAGCCCTCAAGCCTATTATATAATAAATTATATTTATAATACATATGTAAGTTTTTATCACTCTATTATCTTCAGCCGATGAAAATACTTTTATTAAGATTACCCCTGGTCTACGGCGCTTCCTCTATCTCAAGATTATTATCCCCTGGCGGGTATCTTTCCTCCAGGCTATATTGCGAGTGGCTTGTCCGTTATCCGCCGCTGGGGCTTCTTTATTACGGCTCGATACTTAAAAAGAACGACCACAGCGTTAAGCTTATAGACGGAGAATTAACCGGAATTTCTTTTAATAAGCTCCTGCTTTTGGCTAAAGAATATAACCCCGATATTATCTTGGCCACGGTCAATATCTATAACCCCAGGGCTGAATTTGATTTTTTATCAAAGTTAAAAGATAGTCTGGGATGCTTTATAGCCGCCCGCGGCCATTTTCCCCAACTTTATCCCGAAGAAAGCATCTGCAATAAAGGGATCGATTGCGCTCTAACGGGAAAAGGATTCAATACGATAATAAATTTAGCCAGGGCCGTTGAGCAGCACATCCCCTTGGAAAAAATAAAAGGAATTATTTTCAAAAATAATCAAGATGAAATAGTAAAGACCGGCCCTGAAGAACCTTATGCTTTTAATAACCTGCCTCATCCCGCCCGGGAATTAATAGATAATGCCGTCTATACAACCGCTTTAACCAAAAATGATCTCTTTACGACTATAACCACAAGTATAGGCTGCCCTTATTCTTGCACCTACTGCGTCGACAGGCATATTCCCTACCAGACCCGAAGCATTGACAATATAATTGCCGAGATCAGAGATTGTATTGATAATTTCGGAATAAAAGAGGTCACCTTTCTGGATTCAACTTTTACCGTTGATAAAACCCGGACCATACAATTATGCGAAGCAATCATTGAGCAGGGCCTAAAGTTCAAGTGGGCCATCCGTACCCGCCCGGACCGCGTCGATAATGAATTACTATCTTTACTGGCAAAAGCCGGATGCGTGAGCATCCATTACGGCATAGAATCCGGCGACCAACAAATACTGGATAACCTAAAAAGAAATAATACTTTAAAAACCATTCAACAGGCCATAGAAATGACTTCCCGGAATGGCCTGGAAACGCTCGGTTTTTTCATGATCGGCAATACCGGCGAAACGCCGCAGACAATTAATAACACTATCCGCTTTGCCCGGTCGTTACCCTTAGACATCGCGCAATTCAACGTCGCTTTTCCTGTGCCGCCGAGTAACATATATATAAATTCGCTAAAAACACTGGGGCAGGACATCTGGCTTGAGTCATATAAAGGCAAAGAAATAACGGCCGCAATGTGCAAACCACAGGATACCGCTCTAGCGGCGGAAGAATTAACGTATTGGGCTAAAAAAGCCTATAGAAGCTTTTATTTACGGCCGGGATATTTCCTGCGCCTGGCCAAATATAAATACTTTCCCCATATCCTCTTAAGGCAATTCAAATTACTGCTGCTGCATATAAAAATATCTTTCAATCGGATCTGACCTAAAAGGCTCTTTTTATCAGCTTAACTGCCCCCTGCTTGAAAACACTCCTATTATTCGCATTACTAAATAGCTTTATTCTTCTATTTTTATTACCAATATACCAGCGATAACCTTTAACTAAAGCGTCAACATTGCTCCTTTTAGGAAAATACCCTAAGACCTTATTTATCTTTGCAATCGAAAAATACAGATCCTTATCGATAACGCCATAAACTCCTTCATAAATAGAGGAAATCTTTGTTTTTTCAAAAATCTTCAAGATAATCTTAATACCATTTGCGGGAAAATGGATTAACCTGGATTTACTCCCCACTGCTTGGATAAAATTATTTAAATCTTCATTAAGCGTACCAAACACCGCAGCGCCAACATTAAAATCAGTATTTACTAAATACGCCGGAGCATTTATTATTGCCTGGATTGCCTCGCATAGGTCCTGGGCTTCTAACATTTGAAAGCGGTTTTGGCCGGATCCAATAATCGGGATCTTTCTATTTTCCTTAATCCAATCGTAAAAAATCTGAAAAAAACCTAATTTTCCTTCTCCGATAATAGGAGCTGGCCTGAGGATAGTGATATACATACCTTGCTTTCTGCATAATACGCAGGATTGCTCTGCTAGGATTTTACTACGCGCATGGTCAGTAAGACCGCGGAAAGCTGCCTCTTCTTCTATTGGCATATTTTTATGCAAACCGTATACCGCGGTGGAAGATAAATAAATCAACCGGTTAGTTTTATTTTCTTTAGCCGCTCTGAGAAGATTTTTTGTACCCTTGACGCCAGTAGAAAATATATCCCGCCTTTTTTTAAACGGAAGCTCGGAAGCGGCATGGATGATAAAATCCGTACCGCAGACCGCCTGGAAAAGGGAGGCATAATCTCTTAGATCTCCTTTAAAATATTCTACCGTGCCGGCATAATCGTTTGCTGCATAATCGCAAATATCAAAAATACGCAGGCGGTACCCTCTTTTCAAAAAATAATTCGCTAGGTAAACCCCTAGGTATCCTGCGCCGCCGGTAATAAGGATATTTTTCGGGTTATTCATTTTCTGCTCCTGCAAAATGAACTACTTTGCCGGCTAGCTCCTTACAATACCTGCATTCGTCGCATAGCCCGAGGCATTTTCCTTCCAGAAAATGCCCCATAAAACCGTCTAAATCAGAATTATTGATAAAGACGCCCGGGCTTTTTCCGCCTTCAGGAAGTGGCGCGCAGCGGGGAAAATCAGGAAATAATTTTATCAGATTCCCCGCGTAGCATCTTTTGCTATACGCATTAATAATCTCGACCGAATCCTCGCCAGGCCAACCATTGCCAATTAACTCTAACCTATTAATACCGATTCCTTCATAATACTTAATATCTTCCGGCCGGATCCATTGAGAAGAAATAATATCAAGCCCTGTCCTGGAGTACTCTTTTAGGCATTGAAGGCCATAAAAAATATCATCATTATTCGCCGCAAATTGCCCGGGTAGATGCGCTCTAAGATTTGCATGAAAACCGTGATTAACGCAGTTATTCAGGCAACAGTGGTTTGCCACCAGCTGTAAGCCACATTTTACGTTACTCCGGACCCCATGCAATAAAGCGAAATTACGGTTTACCTTGTAAGAGGCTAAGGTAATTATATCGGCCCCTAAGTCTTCCCAGCGCTTTGCGCGCTGAATATTATCCACTTCGGCATTTGACGATATCTCAACAGCTACTTTAGGGTATTGTTTTTTCATTAACTCCACAAAATACGGCATACTAACCGATACCGCATCCACCCCCCCAGCTACTAAATTATCCAGAAACACCCTGATCCGCCTTTGACCGCTCCTTGTCCACTCCAGGTTATTCAGACAGGTAACATCCATTAAAAAGGTGAAACTGATACCGCGATTATGCGCTGCGTTGACATACCCATTAATACTATCCTTAACTTCAGTACTTTCCAAAAAATTACCGGGTATTTTAGCGTATATATTGCCGATATTATCGTCTGGCAGGAAGCGCCCGGAGTCAAAATACCGGTCAACAGGAACAGATAATTTAATCTTATTGCTATCCATGCTAGGACTCTTACCCCTTAAAAATAATCAAACAACCGCCCGCTTATTAAATTCTCCAGGAAAATCTTGCTGTTTTTTATCCTTTTATCCAGATACTTATGGTCTATAGTCATGACCCGAGCGGCGATCTTATGGCAATAAGTGCATTGCTGGCCGCACATAAAATTGCATTTTTCTTCCCAAAAATAATCCAGGAAGCCGTCCAGGCCCCGATTATCAATATATATCCCTTCCTCCTTAAAGACATTGCGCGCCTGCAGCAGGATAAACAGGTTAATATGCTCGGGCCGCAGGAAGTATTTAAAAATAGGCTTTATTTTCTTATAGTTAAAAAATCTTTTTTTGGTATTCGGCAGTAAATCCAGTAAATTTCCATCATAGTGCTTTTTCTTATAGGCGTTAAATATTAGGTGGATCTTTTCCGAATCCATCTCCCTTCCGACTAATTTAAGCCAATGGATGCCTGTTTCTTCATAGTAATGCACGTCTTCAGGCCTAATCCAAAGGCTCTTGATTAATTCTACCGGATCGTTTAAACGTATATGATTGCACTTGAGCGTATAGTAGTCGATTAAATAGCCTTTAAGTATGTGCTGCGATTGAGAGCTATGCGCATTCAAATTACTATGGCAATGGTAAGCAGGGCATCCCAGCAGGCATTTTAAATTAGCAATCAATTGTAAATCGCATTTTATCCTGCCCTGAATTTTCCTAAGCAGCTTAAAATCCCTGTTAGCATCCAGCACAGAAAGAGTTATTTTATCAACGCCGATTTCATCCCATCGTCTTATCTGGAATGCATTGTTGATATTATCCTGGACCGAAACGTAAATATGCAGCCCCGGAGCGCGCTCCCTTATCAGGCGGTAAAGGTAGGCAGAAGAAATTGTAACAGAGTCAACCTCCGCCGAAACAAGCCAATCCAACATCTTTAAAATATTATTTTTTTGTGATTGCAGGTATTGTATGTCACCCAGGCATGTGCCATTGAGAAGGTAATTGAATTTGAGCCCTTTTTGATGCGCACTAAGGATATGGCGCTCGGCCCTCTTTAAGGAAACTTGGGGCAGGATTGCCGATGCGCGGCCGCCGCCGATTATATCATTGTTCAATTTTCCGTATAATTCCGAACCCTGGCAGCCAATTAATCCGTCAATTAAATTATCCTGCCAGTTCGTCGGTATCGAATATCTCATATTTTATATAACTTAGGCATCCTATTTATAATCCGTATAGTCTTATCGCAATCAAAACCAACTGTCCGGGCGTACCATTCTAAAGTTGCAATCCGCGGCTTATTCTCATTCTCTGTAATCTTAAGGGCCTGCTCCCGCGAAAGCAGGCCTTCCCTGACCTGGCAGCTGCGGAAAGTATCATTTTCAGTGAAACCGGCAACCGCCATATAGATATAATTGTAGAATGCCGAGGTCCCGTCATCAATTCTCCAGGTAAGGCAGGTATCGGTCGGGACTTCCCAGGCATACTCCTCGATTAGCGTTTTAGTTATTGCCTGTTCATCCCATTTTATAAAATGATACAGGAAGATATCGTAATAATCCCGCTTAAGAAAAAACAGAGAAAGATACCCCAGGAAGGTATCGATTAATGCGCTATGGATAAATCCCGGATTCTGCACAAACCGTTGCGCATAGTATAGCCCTAATTTAACCTTATTACGCAGCGAGATATCGCAATATATCATCGGGGACTCTAAAGTAACGTTGCTAAAACCTGTTTTAAAAAGGCTGTCCTCAAAGGTGTTACCTAAACCATGAAACATCAATTTAATATGCGCCTGCCTCTTTACTCTCCGGGCATAATAGATAGCCTGTTTATCCCCTGACATAAATATCGGAACCAACCCCAGCTCCGGGCTTTTTAACCAGGCCTCCACGTTCCTTCTTATGTTCCGGCGCTTTTTATTAACGTCGGCCTTAATGACGATCCGGTCTATCCCCAGCGCGCTGCACATCTTAACCTGGTTCCTGCGCGCTATATCCGTAGCCATACCCCAATCATAAGTATAGGCAAGGGGATTTAAATGCAATACTCTCTTCACATAATGTAAAGCAAACGAACTATCCCTGCCTCCGCTTAATGCTACGATACAATTATTCTTGGCGTTACTGTTGCGAAATGGCGCAATAATTTTTTCTAACTCTTTTTCGCCTTTGACGCTGGCCTTTAAATATCTTTTACAATAATTACAGACGCCCCTTGCGTCATAAGCGATATAGGGCGTGGTCTCCGGGAGCAGACAGCTGCTACAGCGCCTTATTCCGTTTTTAGCATAGAGATTTTTCCAGGTCTCCAGCATTACCTCCCTAGTATCATCTTTTAACTTATAGGACATGCGCCT
>Ga0265297_10001418_pt1 | contig 56552 bp, 48 predicted proteins | sample Munlanlwell13791_FD_192502 | JGI IMG/M metagenome (GOLD analysis project Ga0265297, IMG submission 192502) | Leachate microbial communities from a municipal landfill in Southern Ontario, Canada - Leachate well 137-91 | ecosystem: Engineered > Solid waste > Landfill > Unclassified | place...
TAATGCTTGTAATATTTCAACATTCGTCAGTGCTCTAGCTAATGTGTTAGCTTGGCTAATTTCTGAAGAATTGGCGCGTAATGTTAATCCGCTCAAATCGAGAGTAGGTATGGTATTGTCGGTTATTTGTTGTAAGAGTTCGGTGAATTTGACTTTTTGTTCGCTAGCAATACGCTTTGAATCAACTATATGTTTCCGTTCTAATAGCTCTCGTTCGGCTTGCTCTTTACGTTTTTGTAAAAGTGTTTGTATACTAGATGATGTTAATAAAGTAGGTTCGATAATTAAATTAGGGCGAGTAAAAATCAAGTCAGCAAGAATTTCATCGAGTCCTACTAAAGATACACTCTGCAAGGAAACGCGTTGTACAGATTTGTTAGCTTGCAGAGTCTGTAAAATCTGCTTCAGTTCTTGAATCTGCATGGTACGTGTTTGCCACGAGGCTGTAATGTTAGAGGAAGAAGATGAACTAGACCCTGTAGTAATGCGAGATGGAATTTTTGCGAAGACACGAGTTTTAGTCATATCCAAGTTAGTAATGGAACTGGAGTTGTTAGATATTTGCTGTAAAATACTCTCAAAACTGTTGCATCCTAGCTCTAATTCACCACTATCTACCTTTTGCAATAATTGTTGTAAAGTATTAATCAAAATAATAGTGTTAGGGTTGCGATCATTTGGAGCATACTGACTACACAGATTATTTAAAACACCACGACAAGTTATTAATAACTCAGCGTCATTTTCTACTGATGTCCTAACAAACGCAGCATTCAACATATCTTTAGCTTCAACTTTAGCTTTATCTGGACTAAATGCTATGGCTACAGCCTGATTAAATTCCGTAATAGCTTTTTCTGCTACCAAATAAAAAATTTTTTCTCGTACAATTTCGATTTTTTTTACGCATAAACGCTTTTCGCATTCTATGCGAGCTATATAATTGCGATCTCTCTCCTCCATCCATTCTTTATCTTCAAGACCTTCGTCGTAACGAACCGTACTTTCAGTTGCGGTTGGATTGGTCCAGCTATATTTACCATCTATCGGAAAAAGACGGGGAGGATAATCGGTAGAAGTGCCATTACCGCGTTTTTCCAGATAATCGGCGATAGCTTGCCAGCCAGGAATCCATACTTTTTCTCCTGTAGAAAGGCCGAAGGACTGACGAAGGCGGTGTAAATAATGTCTATCTTGTTCCGCCATCCAAAGTTTATCACGTGGACCTTCATCGTAGCGGAAGTTAGCATATAAACCTCGTATGTTAATGAGTGTAAACTTGCCATCTGTAGGGAAAGGCTTTTGGGGATTGGCAAGATCTACTCCATTCGTTTTATTTTCTATATAGTTTGTTAGGGCCGCACGGAGGGAGTCGGCTGGAGGCGTAGCTGTTATAGGGCTAAGGTATGTTGGTGCCTTAGCTTCGATGTTGTGCATTGTAGTAGTCTTGGTCTTCGGATCGTATGTGCCAAAGCTGTGGGCTGCATGGCCTGTGTTATGAGAGAAGACTGTAAAAAATGTTGGACTCGATTTACCAAAAGTTTGTGTTTTCATGTTTAAACATTCCGTTAATACACACAACCAAATAGAGAAGAACTATTTGTCGTGATGAGTTAAAAGTAAATCTATGCAAAGCGGAAGGATGAGATAGCAATGAGCAACTTCCTAGCTCATCGCGAGAAATTCTTCTTTGTCTCTCGCAACTTTATTCCACTTCAATACTAAATCCACTTCGAGTTTCCTCATCCTAGATTTGTTAAAGGAGACTGTCAAGCGTGCCCCAACAAACATCCTCCTTCGCTAAAGCTATGGAGGATAAATGTCTACCACGCCTGTGGGGTAGTAAACAGGGGTAATAGAAAATATGTCCATGGTTTTTATTTTAAAATCAATAGGCTACAATTTTAGGTTGATTTCGGCACCGGCGGCGTAGTTGTAGAATTATTACTCGCAATTTCCATAGTAACAGAATTAGTCGACGAACTTCCGCCACCGAAAACTCCTACCTTTGCCAAAGCCGGGCCAACTTGGCTGCTAGAACCACCTGAGAAAGATACTTTTTGCTCGATATTGCGCATCATGCTGCATTGCAATGCTACACCTTCTTCAATCAAGCCTTCCACTTTACGAATTTGCGCAGAAAGAGTTGGCTTAGGAGCCACGGTCGTAGTCGAGCTACCTTGTGGCATATTTTTTTCTATGTCTGCAATAACTTTTTCGATAGCTGGTCGCTTTTCTGGTGATTGTGCCCAGCAGTCTGCAATTAAAGCTGCAAAAGCTTTCGGGGTTCCTTCTGGAATATCCATACGCTCACCTTGTTTTACACAAGATTTGACTTCTTCTAGCTCAACGCCTTCATATGGTACGGTGCGGGCCGCAATTTCCCAAAGGATTATAGCAAAGGCGTAAACATCTGAAGCTTTACTCGGTTTTGGTTTAAGACCAAACAGCTCTGGAGCAGACCAAAGAAGAGTTCCTCCTCCAGTATTTCCAGCTCCTGTTTTAGTAGTGCTGCGTGTTTCTGTTTTGGCTTTGGACAAACCAAAATCGGAGACTTTGGCTGTATAATTAGCATCAAGCAAAACGTTAAGACTTTTTAAATCGCGGTGTAAAATTTCTGGATTATGTTGGTGTAGATGTAAAACGCCGCGCGCAACGTCATAAGCTATTTGCCAGCGCTGCGGCCAAGGCAGTGCCTCGCTGCTATTATGCAAAACTTTATACAAAGAATCTTTGGGCATATATTCCATGACTAAACTATAATGCCCTGGATCCATACAAGCTCCGCAAAGATGAATGACATTAGGATGATGTAAACTGGCCATTACCCCAATTTCTTGCTCAAAATTTTGTAACACCTGAGGATCCATTTGCTGCATAATTAGTTCTTTTATAGCAACTTCCGTGTGTTGCCAGCGCCCACGTCTAACGATACCAAAAGAACCTCGCCCAAGCTCTGCACCATATTCTAAATCTTGATAACAAATCTGATAGCCGCTTGCTACTATGGGGATTGGCATTGGTAGAGGAGAAGGCAGCACTTGTTGCGATGATGTTGATTCTTTAGGTGGCGGCAAGGTAAAGCCAATAATTTGCATGGCGCGCGATTTAGGCGTTAGCAAAGCTTCTTGCAATATATCATGCATAGCTTCCGGAATTTTAATATCAGTAAGATCAATTTTAGCTAAGACTTTATTTTTAATAATCTCACAAAGTTCTATACAAGTTGTGCTATCCAATTCTAATGCTTGCAATTTAAGTTCGATAACAGAATGATTATTTTTCAAAGCTTGTAATGCTTGTAATATTTCAACATTCGTCAGTGCTCTAGCTAATGTGTTAGCTTGGCTAATTTCTGAAGAATTGGCGCGTAATGTTAATCCGCTCAAATCGAGAGTAGGTATGGTATTGTTGGTTATTTGTTGTAAGAGTCCAGTGAATTGGGCTTTGCACTGTTTTTCAGCTTTTTCCTGAGCTAAGCTTTTTTTTACGGCTTCTACTTCTTGGCGTGTCCTTTCAATAATATCTTGTTGCAGACTGGTCAAGCGCGTTTTTGCTTCATTTGCCTCTCGCTGTTTTTTGCCGAGAACTTGGGGCAATTCTTGAAGACTTGTCCGCACTTTCGCCCGCTCCTCAGAAGTTATTACCTCGCGCCGATCAATTTTATTCAAAATTGTTAATAGAGCGTCTGTATTAGGATTACGTTTATTTGCTGGGTAACATACCTGTAAAGTTTCTAAAACCTTACGACAAGTCACTACTAAATTCCCATAATTTAACTCAGTACTTTGAGCCCAAGCAGTAAGAAGAATTTCTTTTGATTCTTTTTTAGTACGATCTGGAAATGTTAATTTATTTACTTCTTGAGCAAATTGTTTAATTGCTGTTTCTGCAGCCTGATAGAATGGTGGTTTTAGAAGATCTGATTGTGCTTGCGCAAGTTTGAAATTAGTCAACTTTACAGCTTCGGTAGCTTGATCAACCTCATTATTTGCTCTAACAAGATCCTGCATAACTACTACGGAAAAGCAGGATGGTAGTTGTTTAGTATTCTTATATTGCTCAAATTCCGCAAAAAAATGAATATTGGCTAATTTAGCGAAAGTATTTAGTGGAAATGAGTCATAAACATTGGGCACACAAGATCCATTAGCTAAACGCCACTCATCCTCATTGCGAATATCGCCAGCTATAAAGCGTGATATACGCGCGGCAGCAATTTCTGCAAATAATTTCGGCCTTTCAGTTTTTAAATTTGGTTCTGTTTGATCTAAACGTCTTTCACGTTCTAAACGAAAAACATAATTGCGATCTCTCTCTTCCATCCATTCTTTATCTCCAGAACCTTCGTCGTAGCGGACTGTGCTTTCCTGTGCATTTGGATTCGTCCAGGAGTATTTACCATCTATCGGAAAAAGACGTGGCGGATAATCGGCAGAAGTGCCATTGCCGCGCTTGATCTGATAATCCTCAATGGCTTGCCAGCCTGGAATCCACATATTTTTTCCAGTCGAAACCCCAAAAGTTTGTTTTTTTAAAGAAGAAGGAGAAGCATGAGTGCTCTGTAAATAATTTTTATCTTTTTCCGCCATCCAAAGCTTGTCCCGCGGTCCCTCATCATAACGAAAATTAGCCCATTCTGAATTAGGCTCAGAATCAATAACAATAAGATTACCATCATACGGAAAAGGATAGGAAGGGTCGTCTACTTTTTCCCCATTAGATCTACAGTCTGCATAATTCTTTAATGCAGCTGAAACGCTGATGGGGACGTGTAAGGCGAGAAGGTGCGGCACGCGCTGTACGGGAGGCTCGAGTGGATAAAGAAAAGGCGTCGCGTGGTAGCTGACAGCCAAACCATCACCAAAAGTTTGATTCTTCATGTTTAACATTCCTCTAAAAAACCACAACAAAATAGCGAAGAACTATTTGTCGCGCAGGGTTAAAAGTAAATATTGATGCAAAGTGGAAGGATAAGCGAGCAATAAGCCACTTCCTAGCTCATCGCGAGAAATTCTTCTTTGTCTCTCGCTACTTTATTCCATTTCAATATTAAAACAGATTTTCAACTTAAATAATGTTTTTGCCACCAAGTTGAATTTTTTTTCAATTGAACGCATCTTAGTTACATGAAGTGGCAGTGTCAAGTTCGAGTTAGCCGTCATCCGGCTTCACAATCCTTGCACGCCGTGACAAGTCCGTTAAAAATATGTCCACAGATTTTCTTTTAAAATCAATTAGTTATAAAATAAAGCTTAAAAGTACCTGGCGCCGCGTGTTCCTGCTGATCTTGGTGGTAGAACGCACGTAAGTGGCAGAATAAAATCTCTTTAGTTTGCATGTGCTGTAGCTATTTCCATTCCGAATTTTACATTGTTCCCACAAACAGTATTTACCTTATTCCACTCTATTTTATTAGGTGGAAACAATAAAATAACTGTTGAACCGAAAGTAAAATAGCCAGCTTCTACGCCGCGCTGTAAAGTAATTTTTTTGTCGAGTGGTAATAAAAATTGCTTGGCATTTTTAGGGCTGGAAGCAATTTGGATAGGACCGGCCCAGCTTGTCGCTAAGCCCGCTACGATCAAAGCTCCCACTAAAACCATTGCCATAGTACCAAACTCAGTTTTAAATATTAAAACTAAGCGTTCGTTACGCGCAAACACGCTTGGTATTTCTTCCGCTGAACGCTGGTTAACTGCAAACATGCGCCCAGGTATGTACATAGCTTTTTCCAATTCACCTTGGACGGGCATATAAACTCTATGATAATTAACAGGAGCTAGGTAAATCGTAATGAAATCGCCGTCCAGAAATTCATTTTGATAGGATTCATCAGCTAACAATTCTGCAGCACTAAAATCATGTCCTTTGGCTTGAAAAATACGTCCATCCGTTATTTTTCCTATGGCGCTGACTTTGCCATCTACCGGAGAAGCTATTGCTTTAGCATTTTCCGGAAATGGCCTTGCTTCTGGCTTTGGTTCACGAATAAAAAAATCTTTGAGATTTTTGTAATTGTAAGGATTTGGTTCGAGCGCATCTTGCATATTGATTTTGTAATGACGCACAAACCAAGAAATAAGCGCATTTTTAAGCCAAGGTTGCTCTGAATGAGCGAGATAACCAAATATTTTAGTAATTAAGCGCTGCGGTAAAATATATTGCCAAAAAAATTTATACATTATATTTCCTCTCTCCATAAACTTTTCCCACTGCAAGCGCGGGCTAGCTTAGCTAAATATTCTGCATGAGCAGCCTTTTCGTGAGCGTTAGCTTGAATAATTCGTAACGGCTTGCGATCTATAGGAATTTTTATTTGCATTTTAGCTGTTGTTTCTTGTGCAACTTCATTTAGCTGTTGTTCTGCCTGCTGTTCTGAGGGCATGCAAACCTGACCACCAGTCATCGCCAAATAAACTTTTCCAAGAAGCATAGCATCTAGCAAAGCACCATGCAGATTTCTTTCTTTGTTATCGACTTTATAACGTTTGCACAAAGCATCCAGATTATTACGTTGTCCTGGATGTTTCTTGCGCGCAAAAGCAAGGGTATCAAATACGCTTGACGCATAATCTTTTATTTTACCAAGTTTCTTATTGCTGAGTTTTAGCTCATAATCTAAGAATCCCAAATCAAATGAAGCATTGTGAATAATAAGCTCAGCCTTGGAAATATACTGTAAAAACGCTTCAACTATGATGGAAAAAACTGGCTTATCTGCAAGAAACTTATTGTCAATACCATGAATGGATATAGCTTCGCTATCGATTTCTCGTTCAGGATTGATATAAACATGATAGTTATTTCCAGTAAAACGTCGATCGATAAGCTCTATTGCACCGATTTCAATAATGCGATGGCCAGTTTTGGGATCCAGACCAGTTGTTTCAGTGTCGAGAATAATTTGACGTTGTGGCATAATAGCAATTGTAAACGAATCACAGTATATATTACATAATTTTTTAGACAGAGGATATTATGAGTTATATTCCAAAAAAACTCGCTCGCTCTGAAAGTTACAGATGGGATCCGCGGAAAGCTCCAACAACAACGGCAACAAAACCAAACACTGTAGCTTGCACTGACCCGGCTATGCTCGTAAATGATAAGCTAGCGACTGTAATGCTTTTTGCCACAGTACCTCCACATATATTAGCTGCATGGCAAATAAAAACAGCTCAGGCTGCTCAATCTAGTACTACCGCCGAAACCAGCACCGCTCCATCACCTATGAGCGCTTCCAAATCTTAGGTACAAAGCTTCCTATTTCATAGAGCTCGATTAAATATGGTTTCACAATAACAACACCGTAATTGGGATCATCTACACCCTTGAAAAAACCCGCTATCTCCTCATTCCAAAAAGCTTCGCGTTCAGCTTTATCTTGAGTAAAAATGGCAGTACCTTGAATTTGCAAATAACTGCTTGGCTTTTCAGGATCCATTACTCCGCATGTTAAATGCACTTCTGGATTATTTTTAATCTGTTCCACCTTACGAGATGGCAAAAAAGTTGAAAAACGGATAGCCGTATCTTTGGGGTCATAGATAGTGCTAACATAGCGTACCCAGGGTTTGCCATCTTTGGTGATTGTTGCAAAACTAACTAACTCTGAATTTTCGCTTAAAATCTTATCGATTTGATTTTTAAGATCAGTCATATATTTTTCTCCTATCTATTTATCATAAATCAGTGATAGTTCCTTCAAAAACTTCTGCGGCAAGCATCACACTTTCCGACAAAGTTGGATGCGGATGAATTGTATGGGCAATATCTTCAGCCGTAGCGCCTTTTTGCAAAGCAAAAGCTAGTTCAGAAATCAACTCTCCAGCTCCAACACCAGTTACACTTGCGCCGAGGAGTAGATGAGATGCTTTATCAAAAAGAAGTTTAGTCATACCTTCAGAGCGACCAATGCTAGCGGCTCTTCCAGAGGCAAGCCATGGGAAAACACCTTTGCCGTAATCGATTCCTTGTTTTTTTAATTCGTTTTCTGTAGCGCCAACCCAAGCTATTTCAGGATCGGTGTAAGCTACGCTTGGAATTGGTTGAGGAGTGTTTACGCGCGAACTGCCTGTAATAATTTCCGCTGCCAACCTACCCTCAAAAGCAGCTTTGTGCGCTAGCATTGGATTGCCAATTATATCGCCAATAGCGTAGATATTATTGAGATTAGTTTGTAATTTTGAATTTACTGGAATAAAACCACGCTCGTCAACGCTAATTCCAATTTCTTTGACAGAGATGAGATGGCCATTCGGTTTTCGGCCAACTGCGACTAAAACAGCATCGAACAATTCTGGTTCCGCCGAAGCATTTTTGCCTTCAAAATGCACCAACAAGCCCTCCTCTTTCGCTTCCACTGCCACAACTTTAGTTTCGAGCATTATTTTGGCATATTTTTTACTGATGATTTGGTGTAGAGGCTTAACCGCATCCAGATCAGCTCCTGGTATGATTTGATTCATTAATTCAACTACAGTAATTTGGCTGCCTAGAGCGTGATATACAGTTGCCATTTCGAGGCCAATAATTCCAGCACCTAAGATTAGTATTTTTTTCGGAACAAAATTTATTTCTAAAGCACTAGTAGAATCTAGCACTCGCGGATCCTCAGGGACAAATGGCAAATTGACTGGAGCTGATCCTGCTGCGATGATAGCATTGGTAAAATTCACTAAAGTTTTTTCGCCATTGCTAGTTAGCACTTCCATTTGTTTATCTGAAAGAAATTTACCAACGCCCGTGAGAACAGCAACATTGCGCTTTTTGGCAAGTCCAGCTAATCCCATTGTAAGACGACGTATAACGCTATTTTTTTGATTGCGTAGTTTGTTTATATCAATTTGTGGTTCGGAAAAAGTAATTCCGTAAGAGGCAGCGTGTTTAGCTTCTTCTATTACTTGAGCTGCATGTAACAATGTTTTAGAAGGTATACAACCAACGTTTAAGCAAACACCACCTAAGGTCGAATTTTTTTCAATTAAAATAACTTTTTTGCCTAAATCCGCGGCACGAAAAGCTGCAGCATAACCGCCAGGACCGGCTCCCAATACCACTACATCAGTATTTAATTCGATAACGTTGCTCATAAAATCACCTAGAAAGAATTATTAATTATGAATGATGAATTATAAATTAAAACAAGAAAACATGTCTATATGTTTTCTTTATAAATCAATAAGTTATGTTTTAAAGTTCAGGTCCCTCGCCCCACCTAACTCCAAAATAACACCATTTTTTTAAGCAAACCATCGACCAAGCGTCAGCAATATCAAAGCAATAACCCAAATAAGAAGTGTTCTATTGACTAAAGATAAAATACCGCGGTTTTCTTTAATGCTACTTTTATCTTCTTTGTCCGCGTCCATATCAGTAGCACGGAGAGCTGCGTCAACGACAAAATGGTCTAAAGATGCGGAAGAAGAGAGAATTTCTTTATAGCTATGACTAAAACTATTTACAAAATGCCCAGCTAAAGCATATACCAAAGCCAAAAGGCGCATTGGGAGCCAATTTAGAACCGTCAACAAAGTGGTTGTAACTCGAACTAGGTAAACATAAGTAGCATCACGATTGGCATTTTCTTGCAGGTGAACTAGGAGATAATAAATTAACGCGCCATAAACATCGGCGATAGCAAACCAAAATAAAGGCGCGAAAATATTAGTGAAAGAACGAGTAAGAATTACTTTAGTTACAGTACGAGCTAAACTATGACCAGCTGTGACATGTTCTCCCACAAAAGTTTCTCCAGCGCGGATAGCTTGTTCCGGCTGATCTTTGTCCATAGCCGCAAGATAAGCAGAAAGAGCCGAGTCACGTTCAATATCGCGTGCATCTATACAGAAAAATAAGATTAGAGCTACAAATAAAAGATGTATAAAACCAGACAAATGCCCCAAAGTTAGGAAATGTAAAAGGCCTATAAATACAGCAAAAGGCAAGACTAGAAGAGCTAAAGCCAGGTAACCATTGAGGTTAACTAATAGAGGGTTAGTTTTAGCTAAATAAAATTGGAATAGGCTTTGCTTAATGTTTCCAGCAGTGTTCGTGACTTTTTGCCAGGTTATACAAAGTAAAACTGCTATTAAGTTCATAGCCTCCACCCTCCATAGAACAGATCAAAATGTCGTCCCGCGACTTGATCGCGGGGATCCAAATCTAAATCTTTTTCAGCTTCGCCTCTTCGCCTGACCGCCGCATAACATACCATTGTTGTAAGACAGATAGACAATTATTCACTAACCAATAGAGCACCAAACCAGCAGGGAAAGATAAGAAAAACACTGTAAAAATCACTGGTAAAAACATCATCATCTTAGCCTGCATAGGATCAGCAGAGGGCTGCGGACTTAAGCGTTGCTGTAGGTACATACTAAAACCCATCAAAATAGGCAAAATATAGTATGGATCGCGAGCCGATAAGTCATGTATCCAGAACATAAACGGAGCCTGTCTAAGCTCCACAGCCTCAATCAAAACATAATATAGCGCTATAAAAACAGGGATTTGGATTAATATCGGTAAGCATCCCCCCATAGGATTTACTTTTTCTTTTTTGTAAAGCTCCATTGTGGCTTGTTGCATTTTTTGTTTGTCATTCCCAAATCTTTCTTTGAGAGCTTGCAAACGTGGAGCTAATTCTTTCATCTTGCCCATAGAGCGATAGCTCTTTTCGGAAAACTTATAGAAAGCTAGTTTAATTAGAATAGTCACGATAATAATAGACCAACCCCAGTTACCGACTATGCGATAAATTTGACGCATCAGCCAAAAAATCCAAACCGAAATCATCCAGAGCCAGCCATAATCAATAGTTAAATCCAAATGCGGAGCTAGGGTTTTAAGAGTAGCTGTAGTTTCCGGTCCTACATAAAGAGTGGAGCCTAGTTTAAGCTCTGAATTTGGTTGCACTACAATAGAATTAGTCAACCCTAAAACATAAGTCTGCTCTGTAGGAACAGCTTGAGAAAAATAATCATGTAGTTGATTTTGCTCTGGAATCCAAACACTTAAAAAATAGCGTTGTTGGAAAGCTAACCAGCCGCCCTGAATAGTGCGAGCAAGATTTTCTTTGTCTAAATTAGCATAACTAAATTTTTCGTAGGGTTTGTCTGGACTAGAAATGGAACCACCAGAAAATGTACGGAAGCTAAACATGCCACCGCCTTTATCTTCTTCAGTAGATTTTCTTTGCAGTTCAGCGAAAAACTTTCCCGACCAAGCACGGCTACTAGAATTTAAGATACTGTTATTGACTTTTATAGCATAATTGTCACGTGTAAAAGTAAATATTTTGGTTAAAATGATGCCATTTTTGCCGTGCCAAACTAAAGTTACATTGAGGTCTTTAGCATTATCACCCAAGGTATAATTGCTTTGAGAAGCACTGTATTGCGGTGGTTTATCTAAACTTAGCTCACCCGGTTTATCACTAACTACTCCGCTTGCTGCTACATAAAGTTTATCTGGGTTATCACTTAAAAGCTGAACTGGTATAGATTTTTCTTCTAAAGAAACTGGGTATTTCAAGAGTTTAGCTGTTACAACATTTCCACCCAAAGTATCTATAGCAACATCCAAAACATCAGTATGTACGCTAATTAAACGCTTGTTTGGAATTTGAGTGACTAGTTCTTTTTGTCTAGGAGTTGAAGTTATCACAGTGTGCGAGCTAGTGTTACTCGGAATAGAAGTTGCTGTATTACTGGTTACACTAGTTTTAACCGGAGTTGGCGGATAATCAGCCTGCCAAGCATTCCATAACAACAAACAAACAACGCCTAAAATGGCATAAAGAAACATGCGTACAGTATTCATGAAGATCTCATTTTAAGTTTTTTGGGTACTGGATCATAGCCGCCAGCGTGAAACGGATGGCAAGAACAAATTCTCTTTAATGCCAATAAGCCGCCGCGCCAAGCGCCATGCCGTTCTACCGCCTCGCGCGCATAAGCTGAGCAACTCGGATAAAAACGACAGCGTGATCCTAACACAGGACTAATAAAATAGCGATAAAAGCCTAGAAAGGCAATAATTATTCGCGCTATATAACCTTCGTATTTTGGCTGTATGCTTCTCGATTCTATTAATTTGTGAAAGGTGTCATTTAACGTGCCCCGCCAAATCTTATCATCTAATTTATTAGCGCTATTATACACTAAAACAACAAAATCCATGGCTGGTAAATTATGCTGATTTAAACGAAAGCTCTCGCGAATTATGCGTTTCAAGCGATTGCGCCTAAACGCTTTGGGAATATTTTTTTTGCTAACGCTAATGCCTAAACGCGGATGCTGAAGCCCATTTGGCTTATAAAGCAAAGCGAAATGATTGTTTTTTAAACGCTTAGTTGCGCCATTTTTTCCAGCAAAAATAGCCGCAAAATCTTGGTTGGTGCGTAGTCTCAGATTAGAAGGGAATGCAAAGCGTTTTTCCATTTAGACGCAGAGTTTTTTTCTACCCTTAGCACGTCTGCGGTTTAAAACAATTCGGCCGCCCTTGGTAGCCATACGAGCACGAAAACCGTGTACACGAACGCGTTTGATTTTACTAGGTTGATATGTTCTTTTCATAGTTTTATTTTAAAACAAATTATATTAGAAAGCGCCCAATCATATTGGGTTACACTGATTTTGTCAAATTAAGTTGTTATCCGAGTATTATCCCCGCGATAGTCGCCGACATATAAGAGGCGAACGTTCCGCAGAGTAGAGCCTTCATTCCGAGTTTGGCAAGGTCGTGTTTACGAGATGGAGCAAGGGCGCCAATACCGCCTATTTGCATAGCCACAGAACTAAAGTTAGCAAAGCCACAAAGAGCGAAAGTTACTATAGTAATAGATTTTGGTGCGAGCGTTGTAATTGCGTGATGAACGTGAGGGTGAATTATGTCAGATAGTTGCAAATAAGCAACAAACTCATTCAAAACAAACTTAGTTCCCATTAAACTACCAACGCTTAAAATATCATGACTCGGCACACCCATTACATACGCCATAGGCGCGAAAATCACACCTAAAAGCGAACCCAAACTTAAAGATTTTAAATTTAATCCTATTGTAGATAAATCTACTCCAGTCCAAGCTAACCAAAGACCAATTTTCCCGATAAACCAATCACACATAGCAAGAACAGCCAAAAAACCAATTAACATTGCTATGACATTTACCGCAACTTTAACACCACTTATACAGCCATGCGCCGTAGCATCGATTAAATTTGTATCTTTCTTGGTAACTTCTATTTTAACGGCACCACGAGTTTGTGGCTCCTTTGTTTCTGGCCAAACTATTTTAGAAATAACAAATGCGCCTGGAATAGCCATAAGACTTGCTGCTAAAAGGTATTCCGCCTGAATCCCTAAGGCGATATAAACTGCCATGATACCACCAGCTATACAAGCCATACTACCAGCCATAGACGCTAAAAGTTCTGACATAGTCATACCGGCGATATAAGGCTGAATCATGATTTGCGCTTCGACTTGACCAATAAAAACGCTAGCTGCGTTCGATAAAGCTTCTGCTCCACTGACATCCATTAGCTTAGCAAATGCTTTTCCCATCACTGCAACTACTTTTTGCATAACACCTAAGTGATACAAAATACCCACAACCGCGCAAACGAATATTATCGTTGGAACAACACTAAAAGCGAAAATAAAACCTGTACCAGCACCAAAAACTTTCTCAATGGTACTAGGAATTGCTAACACCCCGAAAACAAACTCAGCACCTTTATTGGAAAAACTAAGCAATTTAGAAATTAGCTGACCAAGAAAGTGAAATATTTCTTTTCCAAGAGGAAATTTTAGTATAAAGAAGGCAAATCCCCATTGGAGCGCTAAGCCGACTAACACTACGCGTAGATTAATGGCCTTGCGATTGTTTGACATAGCATAAGCTATACTAAGAATCACTAAAATACCTATTAAGCCAAAAAATCTACTCATAATAATCTCTCCCAAATTTCAGACAAAGAAAAGCCCCGCAGAAATCTTTGGGGCTTTTTTCTTAGCAAATGCTAAATGCAGATTAATAGCGTCTGTCGCCACCGCGATCACCACGGTCGCCGCCAAATTTGCGATCACGAAAACCGCCTTGACGTCTTCCGCCGCCACCCGTGCGAGCTTCGCCTTCTCTGGCGATGCTGACTTTCATTGGGCGTCCACCATAATTCTGACCATCCATTGAAAGAGCAGCTTCAGCAGCCTGCTGCGTTTCATAAGTGATAAAACCAAAACCTTTGAAATTACCGGTGTAACGATCTTTGATCAAAGCTAATTCTTTAATTGGGCCAAACTGACCAAATAATTCAGTCAATTCTGCGTCAACAGTTGTAAAAGGCAAGTTGCCTACGTAAATTTTACTCATCAGACAGTTCCTCTGAAATTAAATTAAAAAAAACAGTAAAATCGTTAACCTCAAATAAACTATCTGCAAAAGATAGGCAAACCTGAAAGATAAGATTTACATTACCAAAACAGTCTAATCTCTTAGACCTTGGCTGCTAGAATAACAGATTTTTCCACTTTAGGCCATCCCTTTTGCCCCTCTCTTGGTACCCAGGAACCAAGATTCTAACTTTAAAACATAACTCATTGATTTAAAAGAAAAAACCCGTAGACATGTTTTTTACATTTTAATTGACAACTGCTTCCAAAACCTGTCAAATCCAAGTCAATATGACCAAGCGCATCCAACAAGAAGCCGCATTCATTTTACATACCAAACCGTTTCGCGACACGAGTGTCCTTGTCAGCGCTTTTACAAAAAATCACGGCCATATTTCGCTTCTAGCACGCGGGGCACGCAGTAAAAAATCGCCGTTAAGAGCCCTACTCCTGCCTTTCACCCCACTTGCCTTATCTTGGGCTGGCAAAACTGATTTGCCATGTGTTAGTCAAGCTGAAATTAATAGTTTGCAATATAATCTAACTCAGCGAGCTTTATTAAGCGGACTTTATTTAAATGAATTGCTAGTCCGCCTTTTGGAACGCCATACTGCCTATCCAGAACTGTTTTCCGCTTATAAAAATACTCTAAAAGATCTGGAAGAAAATAGCTCCAATCGCACTACTTTACGCTTGTTTGAAAAAAAATTACTTTCGGAAATCGGCTATGGCTTAGAACTAGAAAAAACTAGAGATGGCTCAGCAATAAATAACAAAGAAGATTATTATTTTGAGTTTGGCATTGGTTTACAAAGAGCGTCTAATTTCTCTCCCGTCGAAAAAGTCTTTTCTGGCCAGAATCTTCTTGCTCTGCACAACGAAGACCTCGCCGCTCTAAGCGACCTCAATGCCGCCGAGCGCCTTTTAAAAAGCATGCTGCAAGCTGTTTTGGGAAGAAAACTGATTAGTCGGGAATTGTTGTAGAAGGGAAGGTTTACTTTCCTTAGTTGTAGACCCCGCTATATCCTTGCCGCTGCTTACCGAAGGCACTGCACTGCTTCCATCAGGTATAGTTAATGGTTCCTGTGAGGCTGGTGATCCCTGCATTTCTATCCATACTCCCTGAGTCGCTTGATCCGGGGTTCTAAACTTGAACATTGAAAGCATTATTGACCTCTCTAAATTAAAAAGCTACTTGGCAGAATGATACACGAAAAAAACCAATTTTCCATTAAGGAGATATTAATAAGATTATTTTGTTATAAAATTTTAGAGCTCGATGGCGTATCTTGTGGTGAAGAAACACTGGGGTTCGACAAAAGCATAGTAAGCGCGCTCGTTGTTACTGAGTTAGCTACCGGCGGCGGAGTGCTTAGAGGTAAAAATAACCTAGATAAATTTGATGCAACAGTCGTTGTTGATGGCACTTTGCTAAAATGCTCCGCTGCCGCATCTCCTTTTCCTAACCTGCTTAACGCCATACCACATAAACTGTGAAACTCAACACTATCCATACCATTTGTCTGCGCCTCTTTAAAATGATTTATCGCCCCCTCATATTGCCCATCGTTGAATTCCTCTTTCCCAAATTCAAAATGCATTTGAGCTGCTAGCGGATTATGCTCTGGTGTTATATATTCATAAAAGTAAGACCTTCCCTCACCAGAAGTATTTATTGCCCTCATACCTACTGATGCGACAGGAGAAGGAGGAACCTCTGGAGTCGTTTGCATTGGTGTAGCAGTAGACGAACTCGCTGTTGTAGTAGGCACCTGACTTTTTAAAAAAGCCCCTAAACTTGAGTGCCATCCGCTTTTTAGGCTCACCCCATTGGATGAGCTTGTAGGAGTTATTGTACATGAGACACCAGAAACTGGAGTTATAGCTGGGTTTGCTTGTTGCTCTAATGTTTGTTTTTTCATCAAAGATAATGCTAATTTCTGCAGAACTCGAGCCTTTTCATTGTTGCTGTCACTTATCAGCACTTGGTCGAAATGTTCCTTAGCCTCTTTGTATCTACATAGTGCAATCAACGCCTCCCCACAATAGTTATGAGCTATTGTTTGATAATCTTTATATTCTTTCAATACGCCTGAAAAACATCCCAGTGATTCAGCGTATCGACGTTCTCCCAAAAGTGCTCTTCCCAAACAAAGACTAGCTAAATCGCGATACTGCAAGTTAGGGTTCTTTACTGCCGTTGTGAGATGCGGTATTGCTTTCTCATATTCTCCTAACGTAAACAGTACACACCCCAGTAAGCATCGCTCATCGTCATTAGCTGCTTGGTGTATTTTTCTCTCCACATCTTCACAGTACTGACTCATTGCCATGCGTTTTTCGTCCTTAAACAAGAATTTTAACTCTTCGTAAAATTTTTCAGATTTACTTATTTCTGGTGTTGACTGCATATATAACCCATTAAAATTATTTAAATCAATAAGTTAAAATTTTAAAGCATGCTACCACAACAACAAAACAGAATATCGATCTTTAAGATTATTTTAAGTGGAAGGAAATTTAGGGAAACTAGGTTTGATTTTATAACTTATTGATTTCAAAGGAAAACACGTGGACATGTTTTTCATAGGCAAGATGGTGGCCAGAGACAGAATCGAACTGTCGACACAAGGATTTTCAGTCCTCTGCTCTACCGACTGAGCTATCTGGCCAAAGTAGATGCGCTATTAAAACGTTTGTCCGCCCAATCGTCAAGGACTTTAAATCAATAGCGATTTACTCTATTATCATGGCGCATGAAACAAGATCCACTAAATCAATACGATGTAATCGTCATCGGCGGTGGCCACGCTGGCATAGAGGCGAGCTTAGCCGCGGCGCGACGTGGCAGTAAGATTTTAATGATTACACAAAATATCGACAAAATAGGTGAAATGTCCTGCAATCCGTCTATAGGCGGCATCGGCAAAGGCCATTTGGTAAAAGAAATCGATGCCTTAGGCGGCGCTATGGCTAAAGCCACCGATCAAGCCGGTATTCACTTTCGCATTTTAAACGCCAGCAAAGGTCCTGCCGTACGCGCCACGCGTGCGCAAGTCGATCGCACTTTGTATAAAAAAACCGTTCGCTCTATTTTAAATCAAGAAAAAAATCTGACTATTTTACAAGACACAGTCGATAAATTAATTATCAAAAAAAATCGCGTAATAGGCGTGGTAACACATTCAGGAAGCAATATAAATAGCAAAACTACAGTTCTTGCCGTTGGAACTTTTTTAAATGGCAAAATTCATATTGGACTTGAAAGCCATTCTGGCGGCAGAGCCAACGACCCAGCATCTATTGCTTTGGCCGAATTTTTAAGGTCTTTAGGGTTACGCCTAAGCCGCTTAAAGACTGGTACTCCACCGCGCATTTTAAAAAATAGCATTGATTTTAGCGTTCTTACCGAGCAAAAGGGCGATGAGCCCACACCAGTGTTTTCTTTTTTAGGTAAAGCGGAAGATCACCCTCGGCAAATTTCTTGTTACATAGCGCATACTAATGCAAATACTCATACCATAATTCGTGAAAATTTAGATAAATCACCTCTTTACACAGGAATAATTCAAGGCACGGGTCCGCGCTATTGCCCTTCTATCGAAGATAAAATCATGCGCTTTGCCGATAAAAATTCGCATCAAATTTTCCTAGAACCCGAAGGTCTTTGTTCCGAAGAAATTTATCCGAATGGCATTTCAACTAGCTTGCCTTTTGCCACACAAATCGAATTTGTACGAAGTATAAAAGGCCTAGAAAAAGCAGAGCTTTTAAAACCAGGTTATGCTATAGAATACGACTTTTTTGATCCACGCGATTTAAAACCTAGTCTTGAAACTAAAGATATTTCAGGCTTGTTTTTTGCTGGCCAAATAAATGGAACAACAGGCTATGAAGAAGCCGCGGCGCAGGGCTTAATCGCTGGTTTAAACGCTTCTTTATTCGCAGATGAGAAAGAACCTTACTGCCCACGTCGCTTTGAAAGTTACATAGGCGTTATGATCGATGATTTAATAACACGCGGCACTAATGAACCTTATCGCATGTTTACTAGCAGAGCTGAATATCGTTTACTTCTTCGCGAAGACAATGCTGATATGCGCCTCACAGAAACTGGTTACAAATTAGGATTAATCGACAAAGAGCGTTGGAGCTATTTTACACGAAAAAAAGCTGCGCTAGATGCTGAATATAAACGCCTGCAAGAAATAAGAATCAAACCTAGTGGCAAAGCTGGAGAAAACTTAGCTAAAATTATTGGAAAAACTTTAGAGAACGACAGCAGCATACTGGATCTACTGCGCCGTCCTGATATAACTTACGCATCTTTAATTGCCGAAGAAGTAATGGAAGCTGGCAATTTAGAGCTTTGTATTGCCACTCAGTTAGAAATAGAAATTAAATATGCCGGCTATATTAAACAGCAAGGTGATGAGATCGAAAAACAACTGCGTAATGAAGAAACGCCTCTTCCAGAAAATCTAGATTACAAAGCCATCACAGGGCTTTCCAATGAAACCATGCAAAAATTAGAAGCTGTTCGCCCTACAACTATAGGCCAAGCTCGTCGCATTCCAGGCCTCACGCCTGCTGCTGTCTCTCTGCTTTTGATACATTTAAAGAGAAAAAAGATTTGACTATTTAGATAGAGTTGGAGTACACGTAGAAGTACCCGTATGTTCTTCTTCCAGGGCTTTTCCTAAAAATCCCTGCAGAGCTATAACTATATCAGCAGCCGTAGGACGCTCCAAAGGGTTTTTAGCTTGACATGTTAAAAAAAATCTCACTAGATCTTTTTCAACATATTGTGAAAACATAGCATAAAAAACTCCGCCTAAAGCGTATATGTCTGCAGCAGGCGAAAGTGCAGCTGGAACAAATTTTTCATTAACCAAAAGTTCCGGCGCAATATCTCGAGTCGCGTACTGCTCATGTTCGCTTATTTGACCAAGCAAAATAGACAAACCAAAATCCGCTAGTTTTGCCGTATACTTTGAATTTTCCAACTTAAGTAAAATATTCTCAGTCTTAATATCACAGTGCAATACACCCTTGCTATGCATATACCGAACAGCTTGTGCCACATCAAGTGCAAGTTTTAAACGTATCGACAGGGGCTTTAGAGCTTGAGAATCAGATAAAAAATCACTAAGTTTTCCACCATTCATAAGTTCCATCACTAAATAAAAGCAATCTGTATTTTGAGAAACACCAACAATATTGACAATATTAGGATGTTCGCACACCAAGCTCATGTTATCCGCTTCCTGCATCATTTCTCGTCGCTTTTTAGCTGATGGCCACGGTACTTTTTTGATAGCTACTTCCTTGCTACCGTATATTCCCTTATAAACAGTTGCAAAGCTCCCCTTCCCAAGCTCTGCAATAAACGTCATGTCCGTCACCGAAATATCTGGACAATTAGCAGGTAAAATCGGAGGGGTTTGTGTTTCTTCTTTAAGGAACGAGATTAACTCCCTTCTTATGTTTTCTATGGAAATACTGCTCCATTTACAATTTTCGATTAATTTTGCTAGTCCTCGAGGACAGCTGCTAAATTCATGTCCTAACAGCCCAAATTTACTTTTTAACTCATGTAATAGCATAGCGAAAGAACTAATAGACACAGCCAAATCGTTAGTAAAAACTAGGTTTCCTAATTTCACTTTATTTGCCATATCGAAAAAAATGTTGTGACCTTCTACATCGACCGGCGCAATCTTACGTGTAAAGAGAAATTCAATAGCATTTAGAATATCGAGCGCTATATTAAAACGTTGCTCCCATAACAAAACTTTGGTTGTTTCCTTCAAAATAGTTGATAAGGTATATCGCTGAACGTCTTCCATCACGCAACCCGCATAATCACTACCCAAATACACACCAGATATTCCGCGAATATTAGGACAACTTGCGATGCTCGATAAAATAGTTGCTCGCTCCGCTATTTCCCTTCTCTCGTCTATATGTGGCTCTATAATTCTGTCTTCTTCCAATGAGCTAACTTCAACAGAACTAAAAATTCGACAAGCCGGCACAGCAATAAGCTTACTTTCTTCCTCAGCAAACTGCTTTAAAGCGCTTTCTATGTCTAAAATTCTAGGTCTTGTGCCCGGATTTTTATTCCAACACTTCTCAATTAATAATTTAAGACCAGATGGAATCCTATTTTTTTGGCTCAAATCCGGATAACCGCCTCGTAGAATTTCTACTTTAATTGCTTCTTCTCGCTCGCCTACAAATGGCTCTTTCCTTATTGCTATTTCGTAAAAAAGCATACCCAACGCGTAGATGTCACTAGCGAAGGAAAAAGCAGATGGATCAGAAAAAAGTTCTGGTGCTCTCCAAGCTGCAGCTCCAAATGCTGCAACGTTCTTTTCCATCATAAAATAAGACAAGCCAAAGTTTCCAAGCTGCAATTCGTTTTTCGTGTTAAGAAAACAGTTATGGCTTCTAATATCACAATGCAGTATGCCCTGTGTATGCAAGTATTTAACCGCAGTAGCGATATCAGCCATAAATTTATAGCGCAAGGACCAAGTTATTCGCTTTGAAGTATCCGCAAGCAGATCTGAGAGTACATTGTCCTGCATATCTCCCATAACTAAATTAATACAACTGCTTAGATCTTCAAATTTGCCATAAAACGGCAGGATGTTAGGATGCCCAGTTAACTGAGACATAATAAGTTCTTCTCGTTCTATATTACTTTGTGCGACACCGCATGATGATGGAAATGCTTTTATGGACACTGGCATTTCTTTGTAATATCCCCATTTGGATAAAACAAAATTACCAACCCCCGGGGGAAATGATCCTATAACTTCCACTCCTTCTTCTTCATCATAACAGACCAGATCGGTAGAAGAAGTATCAACTACGATACTGCCTCTAACAGGAGATCTTCTTGTCAATCCAGCTTTATCCACAGCAGTAAGCCGAACGGATGGCATAGAAGATCCCCCCACAAATGCAGGCGGCGGCTCAACCGGGGGTGGCGTAGGAACCCTAGTTATTTCTGATAGAAATGGAGGTAGCTCTCCTTTTGGAGGCAGGGTTGCTACAGGTGGTGGACTAAAAAAAGCCGAGGGGGCAGAAGATGACACAAAAACCTCAGTATCAAGCTTAAATAAACGCTAATATAACATAGCATTGTTAAATTAGGATTAAAAGAATCTTGTTTTTTTATTCAATCCTGTGTTATAATGCGCGTTCTTCTTAGGGGGTGACCTGGTTTCGACGGGGATAACAAAACCTAAGGTGCATGTCGAGTAGATAACCTTTCTCGTAAAAAAATGGTTGTATCAAAATAAACTTCAATAAAAACGAAGCTCTTCTTGCTGCTGCTTAAACAGCACAAGAATCGTTAACAAAGTGTGCTTATGCACTTTGCTTAGCGATAACTTCACATAAGACCGCCGTTAAATCTGCCTGAGGCTTAACGGTTAAACTTTTCAGACTCGCTGTTTTTTTCCGTGCTCGTTCGGGCAAAAGCAGTTAAAAACAAAGACTGAGCTAAACATGTAGTACTAAGGGCAGAGTGTTTCCGGACGCGGGTTCAATTCCCGCCACCTCCACCAATTAAACTTCCAATAAATTCCCACAACATCCTAAAGCCACGACAATCAGTGGCTTTTCTTTAAGTTTACTATCCAACAAGATACCACAAGATTTATTGACATCCTAAAGAAACGGGGGCAACATTAGGGGCAATTTAAACAGTATAGCAAACACTTGCCCCCAAATGTCTCTAACAGATACCACTATTCGCAATATAAAGCCCAAGAACAAGCCTTTTAGGTTATTTGACGGTGACGGGCTATATTTAGAAATTGCCCCAACAGGCGGTAAATGGTGGCGTTTAAAATACCGTTTTAATGGAAAAGAGAAACGCCTATCGCTCGGCGTCCAGATGTCGGCTTAAAGGATGCCCGCGAACGCTGCCATGAAATGCGAAAACTGCTGATTAATGGCATTGACCCTAGCGACCATCGCAAAGCTACGAAAGCATCAAAAATAAATCTAGCCTCCAATACCCTCGAGGCAGTAGCACGTGAATGGTTTACTAAATACTCTAAAACCTGGTCACCTAGCCATAACATTCGTCTAATCCGCCGTTTTGAACGTGATATATTCCCGTGGATAGGCGAACGGCCAATTGCCAATATTATTAGAGCTTTCATCCTCCAGCCCTATCACTAACTTGGAGACAAAGTAAAAATAACACTAAAAAAGATGACCATTTTTCAAACTAAAACAGACTAACGAGGTTGATTATGACAAATTACAATTCAAATAATGAGCGTGTCAAAAGAGAGTATTTCACGTATCAGCAAGAGGCTAAACAAAAAAGTGCAATTACTATTAATGGAATTCGGAAAGCAATTGCCAGATATGAAGAATATACAGGCTATAAAGACTTTGGTACTTTTAACAGAAAACAAGCTGCTGGATTCAAGAAAACGCTTGCTAGTTTAACCAATAAGCGCACCGGAGAAGTAATGAGCAAATCTTCTCTTTTAGGTACAGTAAATGCTTTAAAAGATTTCTTTCTATGGCTTGCGTATCAAAAAGGCTACAAGACTAAAATTGATATTTTAGAAATTGAGTATTTAAATTTATCTGAAAAAGACGTACGCGCTGCCAAACAACCAAAATTCAAAGATTATCCGACCCTAGAACAAATAAGACAGGTTATTTTTTCCATGCCAACAAATACTGAAGTAGAGCTTCGCAATCGTGCATTAATAGCCTTTGCCGTTTTAACTGGAGCAAGAGATATGGCTATAGCTTCATTAAAACTTAAACACATTAAGCTTGAAAAGGAACTGGTCATACAAGACCCCAACGAAGTAAAAACAAAATTTAGCAAACGCATTTTTACTTGGTTTTTTCCGGTGGGGGATGACATAAAGCAAATTGTAATTGACTGGGTACAATATCTAAGAACTAAAAAGCTATATGGCAATAATGATCCACTTTTTCCTAGAACCGCTCTTAAACACGATGAGAATCAATCTTTTACTGCTGCCGGCCTAGAAACCCAACACTGGAATACAACCACGCCGATTCGTGAAATTTTCAGAGAAGCTTTTGAAAGGGTTGGATTAGACTATTTTAATCCACATTCTTTTAGAAATACCTTGGTTAACTTAGGAGAGCAACTTTGCAAAAATCCCGAGGACTTCAAAGCTTGGAGCCAAAATTTAGGTCATGAACACGTTTTAACAACGTTTACGAGTTATGGTTACGTTGATCCGAATAGGCAAGGAGATGTTATTAAGCGAATTGGCAAAGAAAGCAGTAAATTATAGTTTTCACGGTATTGCATTTAATACAAAAATAGGTAATGTGATTAACAATATGAGCAAAGATAAAAAAACTAAAATTAATGTTCAAGGCGCAGTTATAAATATTGTTTCCCAACGCAATGATGACTATATTTCTCTTACTGATATCGCCAAGTATAAAGACCCAGAGCGAAGCGATTATATACTTCAAAACTGGCTGAGAAACAGAAATACAATTGAATTTATTGGGCTTTGGGAAAAATTAAACAATGAAAATTTTAAACCCATCGAATTCGAGGGGTTTAGAAATCAAGCTGGACTAAATAGCTTTTCCCTTACCCCAAAAAAGTGGATTGCATCAACCAATGCCAAAGGAATGGTGTCTAAGTCTGGTCGACATGGCGGTGGAACTTATGCCCACAGAGATATAGCCTTTGAATTTGCTAGTTGGATTAGCTCAGAATTTAAACTTTACCTTATCAAAGAATTTCAAAGACTTAAAGAGGATGAAACTAGAAGACTCTCTCTGGATTGGAATTTAAACCGTACTCTATCAAAGCTTAACTATCGAATTCATACTAATGCAATTAAACAACACATCATCCCAGAAATAATCTCAGCAGAACAAGCAAGTTTTACTTATGCTAATGAAGCCGATGTTCTTAATATAGCTATGTTTGGTCAAACTGCCAAACAATGGCGAGACAATAATCCGGATAGTAAAGGCAATATTCGGGATTATGCCACCATTGAGCAGCTTTTGGTTTTAGCCAATATTGAAGCAATGAACGCAGAATTTATCCGAATGGAATTATCGCAGGATGAACGATTAAAACGGCTAAATGAAATTGCTATTTCGCAACTTAAATCGTTAATAAATACGAAAACAATAAAACAACTTTGCCAAGATATTAAAACTAATAAAAAAGAATAGGTGGGGGCAACTTTGGGGGCAAGTATAAAATCGTCAAGCAGCAATCCCTCGATATTTATTGGCTTTTTATCCATCTATTAAGTAGCCGCCACCCCTTCGCGTGCCATCGATAAAATCGAGGGCAAACTAAAGACATATATCGCCCTTGGTAACCCGGAAAAAACTCGCAATTTTGAATCTTACTTAAAATCTGGTTCTGGACATTCTTTTTCCCAACGCCACTTCTAAAAAGCATACTGCTTAAAATTATTTTTCAACATCGCGGTAAAATCCGCTACCCTTATACTTTGCAGCGATACCGCCTTCACACAATGGTTTCACCTCAATTATTAGCGGAATCTATGGGACTTTATAACACTATTTGTTATATTATCAGACATTACACTGTATACAGTTTCTTAAAGCAAGCAGACTATAATGATATAAAACCATATGAATACCAAAAAGCAACTACATGAGAGATTATGGGCAGCGGCAGAACAACTACGCGCCAATGGTGAACTAAAACTAAACGAAATAGCCGAACCTATTTTAGGACTTATTTTTCTCAAATTTGCCGATGTGAAATTCAGACAAGTAAAACAGCAAATTGATGCCGAGCGAGCTCAAGTATCTGGCCGACAAGCACCCATTACTCCAGACCACTTTAAACAACGAGGCGTTCCATATATTCCGGAAAAGGCAGGATATGGATATCTTATGAATATGCCCGAAGGTGAAAACATCGGCAAAGCCATCAACGATGCAATGAAAGCCATTGAAGAAGAAAATCGCGAACTCGCTGGTATTCTTCCTCAAGATTACACTATGCTTTCCTCTAAACCGTCAGAGAATAGCCGCATCTTGCTCACACTCCTTAAAAATTTCAATCAAATTCCCGATGATATTGAAGGCGATGCCTTTGGTGAAATTTATGAATATTTCTTAGGCGAGTTTGCTCGCGCTGAAGGCGCCAAAGGCGGAGAATTCTTTACTCCACAATCCATTGTAAAACTCCTAGTCGAAGTAATCGAACCCTATCACGGCAAAATATTTGATCCAGCTTGCGGATCAGGCGGTATGTTTGTGCAGTCAGCACATTTTGTGGCTCTGCATCAGAAAAATAAACGACCGATCATGGAAGAAGTAGGCATTTACGGCCAAGAAAAAGGCGCGAACAATATGCGCGTAGCTAAGATGAACCTTGCCATCCATGGCTTATCCGGAAAAATAGAGCTCGCCAACTCTTTTTACGAAGATCCACACAAAAGCATCGGCCAATTTGACTATGTGCTTGCCAATCCACCCTTCAATGTCAAAGGCAAAGACAAAAATGGTCAGATGGTTATAGATCCAGCACGCCTGCAGTCCGATAGACGCTACAACTACGGCCTACCGTTAACGGGGCAAGGTGAGATCAGTAACGCTAATTATCTTTGGATGCAGATATTTGCAAGTAGCCTTAGCGACAAAGGCCGCGCCGGTTTTGTTATGGCAAATAGCGCTAGCGATGCCGGTAACAGAGAAAAAGATATTCGCAGTAAGATGATCGAAGCAGGTTTTGTCGATGTGATTATTTCGGTTGGACCAAACATGTTTATGAACGCCACCCTTTCTTGCACTCTCTGGTTTTTTGATAAAGGTAAAATTGGTACCGGCCGACAAAATAAAGTACTTTTCATCAACGCTCAAGATATTTTTACTCCGATTGATCGCGCGCATAACACATGGACAGAAGAACAAATTGCAGAAATTGCCAGCATGGTGCGAAGATTTCGTGATGAAGACGGTTATAGTAAATACGAAAACATCAAGGGCCGCTGCAAAGTAGCAACTTTAGAAGAAATCAAAGCTAACGACTATTCCCTTAATCCGGGTCGCTATGTTGAAATAATAGAAAAAGAAATGGATGACGTTGATTTTGAAGCGCGGATGAAAGAATTAATGAGCGAGTTTACTGGCTTGACTCAGGAGGCGCATCAGCTGGAACAAAAAATTATTGAGGATTGGAAGAGGATTTTATAATTTCGAGCTATTTCAAAATAAACCGCCAGAAATATGTAAATAAAATTATTATATAAATCAAGGTATTATAAATTAAAATACCTAAACGTATGAAAAAAAACAAACAAATTGTTCAAAATAATAGCTTTACTGAATTTTTGCTTTATACCACTCCAAATGGAAAAGTTAAGGTAGAAATATTTCTGCATAATGAAAATATTTGGTTAACTCAAAAAAGAATGGCGGAACTTTTTGGAGTTGGGATACCAGCTATTAATAAACATCTTAAAAATATCTTTAAAAGCAATGAGCTACAAGAAAATTCAGTTATTTCCATTTTGGAAATAACTGCCGAAGATGGAAAAAAATATCCGACCAAATTTTACAATTTGGACGCAATTATTTCCGTTGGTTACCGAGTAAATTCCGCTCATGCAACACTGTTCCGTATTTGGGCAACCGAAAGATTGAAAGAATACATCATCAAAGGTTTTACTATGGATGATGAACGTCTTAAAAATCCCAATAGTACTTTTAGGAAAGATTATTTTGAGGAACAGCTTGCTCGCATACGAGGAAAGACGAATGTATCAGGAAATTACTGATATATATGCGGAGTGCAGTGCTGATTATTCTCCAGATAGTGATATAACTAAGCAATTTTTCGCAACAGTTCAAAACAAACTTCATTTTGCTATTACTGGCAAAACCGCTGCTGAAATAATACATGATAGAGCCGACAGTACCCAACCCAATATGGGACTTACTGTTTGGAAAAACTCTCCCAAAGGAAAGATCCGTGAATCTGATGTCGTTATTGCTAAAAACTATTTACAGGAAAAAGAACTGGATCACCTAAATAGGATTGTAACTATGTATCTTGATTTTGCTGAAATGCAGGATAAGCGTGGAATTATTATGTATATGAAAGATTGGGTTGCAAAATTAGATGCGTTTTTGAAGCTGAATGAGAAACAAATATTAAACAATGCCGGATTGATAACTCATGAGATTGCAGAAGTTCTTGCGTTGAACGAATATGAAAAATACCACAAAACACAAGATCAAAAATATATCTCTGATTTTGACCGTGAGGTGAAGAAGATTTTGGAGATGGAAAAAAAGAAGTAGAGATAATATGAGCACTTGGACGAAACGAAAATTAGCTGATTGTGTAACTTTCCAAACGGGCAAGCTTAATTCAAATGCAGCTGTCGTTGATGGCGCCTACCCGTTTTTTACGTGCTCCCAAGAAATTTATAAAACAAACACATGGAGCTTTGATACAGAATGCGTCCTCTTGGGCGGTAATAATGCAAGCGCCATTTATCCGATCTTTTATTTTAAAGGAAAGTTTGATGCATATCAGCGAACATATGTAATAGAACCTAAAAATAACAATCACATTAGGTATTTTTATTACTTGTTAAGAGAAAAGCTCGAAGAATTAAGAAAACAATCAACAGGAGCAACTACAAAGTTTTTAACGATAAAAATTCTCCATAATATAAATGTATCTATCCCGGATGCTTCGGAACAGCAAGCAATAGCATCCGTTCTCTCCGCCTACGACGACCTAATCGAAAATAACGAAAAGCGCACCAGAATTTTAGAAGAAATGGCAGAAAGGCTTTATCACAAATGGTTTGTAAAATTCAAATTTCCTGGTCATGAAAGTGTGCGGTTTGTGGATTCGGGGACGGAGTTTGGGGAGATTCCGGAAGGATGGGAACATAGAAGTCTTAATGATATATCAAATATCGTATTTGGCTTTAACTTCAAGTCTAAGGGATTCAAAGAAAATGGAGAAGGGATTCGCGTTGTTAGAATACGTGATGTTCTGGATGGCATTACAAATACATTTACGACAGAAGAAGTAGATAAAAAATATGAAATTTTACCAGGCGATTTATTGATAGGAATGGACGGTATATTTCATATGCAAATGTGGTATATGGAAAAATGTTTTTTAAATCAGCGAGTAGCTGGAGTTAGATCGGATATACCAACATATTTCTTATCAGAATCAATAAAGAATCAACTTTACAAGTTACAAAAAATCATTGTTGGTTCCACAGTTGGTCATTTGTCTAATGGAAATATTAAAGAATTTAAAATCCCAACACCTTTAAACAAAGATCTGTTATCACCATTTGAATACATAACTAAAACGATCATAAACATTAAATTACAAAATCAAAATTTATCCAAAACCCGTGACCTTTTAATTCCTCGGCTGGTCACTGGAAAACGAGAGTTAAAAAAAGAATATGCCAAAAAAAATACAAAACATGCCTGAAATAAATATTGGTACAACACTATCAAATAACGTTGTTGCTGTAGCAACTTTTAAGCCAAAATTTAACCCAAAATTAGGAAAAATATTTTCAGATGAACTTAATGTTATGGGAACGGCTTTTTGGGCGTCTGATAAAAAAGTATTAACAACATGCGCGCATGTTGTTAATGATTTGATAAAATTCCCTGTGGAGTTAGCAGGATTATTGGTCATTGGATACAAAGGTAGGTTTTATCGAGCAACAGTTGGAATTATTGATACTCAGCATGACTTAGCAACTTTAGAAATTATTGATCAGTTTGATTTACAACAAGTCACCGGGATTTCTGTTGTTTCGGATTATGTCCCAGTTTCGACAAAAGTCGCTTGGGCAGGACACCCTTTGGGAAATTTTTTACTCGATCAAATACACCAACCAACTTATAACGAAGGTGTTGTGGGTGTTGATAAACGTATTGAGGCACATCGAAAATGTATTCAAATATCTGGAACTGTAATTGGTGGTTACAGTGGTTCACCAGTAATTGATAGGGATAATGGAAATATATTAGGTGTTGTTTCTAATGGTCCCCAGAATTCTGGGATCTTTATGGCAATATCGTTTGAACATGTTGCTGCACTAATAAATTTAAAAGTATCATAATTTATGGCAAAAAGAAGCAAAAAAGTTGGTTCTGTAAAAAATGAATTGATTCACAAATCAAAAGAATCGATGCTTGCTGCCATACAGATTTTTAACAATCCTAATATACAGTTCAAATCTGAATCATTCATTGTGCTTTCTATTATCGCTTGGGCTTATTTATTACATGCATATTTTAGAAGTAAAAAAATCGAATATAGGTACTTTGATCAAGGTAAAAAAAGAAAAAGTTTTCATACTACAAAACATGGAGCGCACAAATATTGGGAGTTAGAACGATGTCTGAATACTGATGAATCTCCCATTGATAAAGTTGTAGGGCAAAATTTAAGATTTTTGATTGGATTAAGGCATGAAATAGAACATCAAATGACAACCAAAATTGACGATTTGTTAAGCGCAAGATTTCAAGCTTGCTGTTTGAACTATAATTTTTATTTAAAAAAGTTATTTCCACATCAATCAGGCATTGAGAAATATCTTGCATTTAGTTTGCAATTTTCGTCTTTGAGCGAAAAACAACTCGATCAGCTCATAGATTATAAAGATCTGCCAAAACATATTTCCAACTACATTCAAAGGTTTGATCAAGATTTATCAGAAAATGATTTTAATGACAGTAGGTTTTCTTACAGAGTTCTATTTGTCCCAAAAACTGTGAATAGAAAAGGACAGGCAGACAAAGTAATTGAATTTATTGCAGCTGATTCAGAAATTGCAAAAGGAATGAATAAGGAATATGTAATTGTTAAAGAAAAAGAGAAAACTAAATATTCGCCAAGCAATATATGTAAGATTATGCAAGAAACTGGATACAAAAAATTCGGCATTCACCAGCATACTAAACTCTGGCAATCTGAAAACGCCAAGGATGTATCAAAAGGATACGGAACAAAAGTAGTTAACACTTGGTATTGGTATGATTCTTGGTTAAATTTTGTGAAAATACATTGTGAAAATAACCAATCAAAATATATTTAATTTATGAACCCCCTTCTCCGAATCCAACCTAGTCTAACAAACTGCCATCAAACTTATCAAAGAGCATGACAAGATTCGACGTGCCACATCGATGCATATTCACCCAAAAACAACGCTAAACTGGGGCGGGAAAATCGCAATAAAACTACGGGGGGTTGTCACAGTTACCCAGAGAATTGTTAAATCATAACGCCATATTTGTTAAATGTTTACTTATTTTTAATATTGCAATAACCAGTATTTATCGATATAATTTACACATATTTGTTAAATGTATTTAATCACAATGTTAAATAGTGATACTATGAACATTCCTAAAATAATTATACCAAAATTTGATTTTAGCTCACCCCTTACAGACCTTATTATCAAATTAGACCACCTGAGAAATAAAGAACTTTCCGGTACTACGCCCACGCCCATTTTTTTTGATTTAAAAAGATTATTCCATACTCTAGAAAGTATTCAGTCAGCACGGATTGAGGGAAACAGAACAACAATTGCAGAAATAATTGATGCGCGAATTGAAAAAAATGTTCCAGCAAAAGATGAGGATAAGTTTCATGAAATAGAAAACATTGAAGCTGCCCTACGTTTCATCGATGAAAGCATTAGAGACAATCCTCTCAATCGGATGTTTATATCGCATTTACATTCTATAGTAGTAAAAAATTTAATACGAGAAGGGAGTCAAGCCCCCGGAGAGTATCGTAAGGTAGCTATTAAAATTCAAAACGCTCCGCATCAACCACCCGACAGCGTTCTTGTAACCGACTTAATGGAGGATTTATTTGCTTTTATAAATCAGAATAATGATGGCAAATATGACCTCTTGAAAATTGCTATTGCGCACCATCGCTTCACATGGATTCATCCTTTTGATAACGGAAACGGTAGAATTTCTAGACTTCTTACTTACGCGATGCTAGTAAAATTTGGATTTAATGTTGACCAAGTTGGACGTATCTTAAACCCAACTGGATTGTTTTGCGTAGATCGTCAAAAATATTACGATATGCTCAGTGACGCGGATTTAAATGGAGATGAGGGCTTAATTCGCTGGTGCTCTTATGTTCTAAATGGTCTTCTGACAGAAATGAAAAAAATAGATAAACTAGCAGATTACTTGTATCTCTCAAAGCATATATTAGTTCCAGCAGTTGATTATGGAGAAAAAATCGGGGCACTAAGCCAAGAAGAACATCTGGCTTTAAAACAATCAATAAATGCAAAAAACGGGATACTAACAGCAAGCCATTTAAGACAAATTTTTCCAAATTATTACCCTGTAAAAATATCAAGACTTATTGGCAACTTAAAAGAAAAACGAATGCTAGTTTCATATCCAAAAGAAAACAGCAAATCGTATGTAATAAGTTTTTCACAGAATAAATTGCTTAGATATGTAGTACGTGAGCTTATAGCAAAGGGATTTATTCTTTCAGAAGATAAGGACACTCTATGAACCCATTCTCAGAAACCAACCTAGTCGAAAATACTGTCATTGAACTCATCAAAAATCTTTGGGATGACCCAGCCTGCCACATCGATGCATATTCAACCAAAAACGACGCCAAACTCGGTCGCTCACATCGCGGTGAAGTGGTTTTGAAAAAATATTTATTGCCAGCGCTACAAAAAATAAATCCAGAATTGCCGCTTGAAGCACTAGAACAAGCAATCGAACAAGTTACACGCGATAGGTCGCACCTTTCACTAGTAAATGCCAACAAAGAAGTGTACGAGTCGCTGCGTGATGGCGCTAACGTGCAGATGTCAGGAAAAGATGGTGAATTTGAAGATGTAACGGTTCGATTTTTTGATTATCAAACGCCAAGCAATAATCACTTTCTATGCGTGTCGCAATTTTGGATTGTTGGTGAAATGTATACTCGTCGACCTGACGTTGTAATATTTGTAAATGGTATTCCGCTTTTATTACTTGAACTTAAAGCTTCGCACATAAGCTTGGTTGACGCCTATCGAGATAACTTGCGCGATTATAAAGATACAATACCGAAAATTTTTTGGTATAACTTAGGTATTCTTATTTCCAACGGTATTGAAAATAAATTTGGCTCGCTAACATCACCTTTTGAGTTTTTTAACGAGTGGAAAAAAGCTGAAAGTGAAGACGATAAACCAAAAACTGATCTTTCCACTTTTATTCGCGGTATTTGTGATAAAAAAAGAATGCTGGATATTTTTGAAAATTTTATTTTGTTTGACGAATCACGAGGCGAGGCTAAGAAAATCGTCCCACGTTACTTTCAATACTTCGGCGTCAATCGTGCTTTCCAAAAAGTTATAGACCGAAAAAATAACCAAGGTAAGCTCGGCGTCTTTTGGCATACACAAGGCTCTGGCAAGTCTTTTTCAATGGTTTATTTATCCCAAAAAGTAATGCGGAAAATTCAGGGGAATTTTACTTTTGTGATTGTGACCGATAGAAGTGACTTAAATCGACAAGCCTACAAGAACTTTGCAACAGTTGGCGCAGTATATGAAAAAGAAGTTCAAGCGGAATCTATTATTCATCTAAAAGAACTTTTGCGTACTGATCATCGACAGATTTTTACCACGATTCAAAAATTCCAAGATATAGATGGCGCAGTTTCAGAACGTGATGACATTATTGTAATGACGGATGAAGCGCATCGCACGCAATACGACCGCATGGCACAGAATATGAGGAAAGCTTTGCCAAACGCTTCTTTTATCGGCTTTACTGGCACGCCGCTTATGCAAAAAGGTGAAGAAAAAACCCGTGAGACTTTCGGCGATTATGTTTCGGAATATAATTTCGGAGATTCGGTACGCGATGGAGCAACAGTACCTTTGTATTATGAAAATCGCGTACCACGTTTAGAAAATGTAAATGATAAACTCGAGGTTGAAGTAAGCAAAGTGATGGATTTTTATGATTTAAACGATGATGAAGAAGAGAAGCTGGAGCAGGAATTTTCTACTTTTTATCATTTAATAACACGTGAAGATCGTTTAAATGCTATTGCGCGCGACATCGTGCAGCATTTTGTGGGCAGAGGATATGATGGCAAAGCGATGGTTGTTTCCGTGGACAAGAAAACAACTTTTAGAATGTATGACAAGGTAAAAAAAGAATGGGAACGCTACCTTGGCAAATTGCGAATGGACTTAGTGCGAGCAACTGATGAGCATGAACGTGGAAAAATTGAAGAACAACTGGCGCGTCATGAAAATACAGACATGGCGGTTATGGTAAGTTTAGGTGACAATCAAAACGAAATCGCAGATATGGAAGAATTTGATATCGACGTAAAGCCAATTCGCGAACGTATTCTCAAAAAAACCGCAAAAGATGGAAAAGTAATTTCGCTTGAAGATGAATTTAAAGAAGTTGACAGTAATTTACGCATCGTCTTTGTCTGTGCGATGTGGATTACTGGTTTTGATGTGCCAAACCTTTCTACGCTTTATCTCGATAAACCACTTAGAAATCATACATTGATGCAAGCAATTGCTAGGGCGAACCGCGTTTTTCCCGATAAGACAAATGGTTTGATCGTGGACTATATTGGCGTATTTAAAAATATCGAAAAAGCACTAGCAATCTATGCAACATCTCACAATGGAGACGATAAAATAATCCGAAGCAAAGATGAGCTGATGGCACAATTATTAATCACCCTTAAAAAAGGAAAGGAATTTTTACAAGGTGAAAATATAGATCTTGGGAAAATACTCGCTGCACCAGCAGAGAAAAAACTTTTATTAATTGACCAGGCGGTTAATATTATTTTGATAAATCAAGATAAGAAAAAGAAATTTCTCAGTCTTGCGACAGATATTCAAAGCGCCTACCAATCGCTCTTACCCGATCCAGCAGCTGATGATTATTATAATGAAGTAACATCTATTCGAGTAATAGCTTCGAGAATTCGCGATGTTGGACTGGCCAGTATTGATGTATCGCAAGTAAAAAATGATTTAGAAGATTTAATGGATCGCTCTATTCAAGCAGGCGAATACACCATACCCCAATACAAACGTTTAAGAGACTTAAGCACCCTTGACACTGATGCTCTTCACGATTTTTTTGCCGCATTAAACAACAAGCATATCCAAGCAGAAAGTTTAATTGCGGAGTTAGAAGAAAAAACCGAAGAGATGGTACGAAAAAACAAAAAAAGAACAAAGTTTATCGACCGTTTAAATTCATTAATTAATGAATACAATAGCGGCACATACAACGATATTGATCAACTTTTGTATGATTTAGCGGATTTAGGAAAAGACTTAAACGAGGAAGAAAAACGAGCGGTTAGAGAGGGGATTACTGACGAAGAACTGGCTATATTTGATTTACTACAAAAAGATAATTTGACTCCCGCTGATAGAACCAAAGTAAAATCTGCCGCCAAAGAGCTTTTAGAAAAACTAAAAGAAAAACTTGTCCCCGGCTGGCGCAATTTTGAACCGCTGCGTGCTGGAGTCAAAACTACGATATCCGATATTTTGTATCCAAAATTACCAGAGGCAGTTTATACAGAACAAGATTGTGAAATCAAAGGTCTGGAAGTTTATAACTTTGTGTACGAAAGGTATCCAGACACAAGGGCTGCAGTTTAATTAAATTATATTTACTTAATATTTCCTAACCACCACTCTCGTTCCTATATTAATAAAATTAAAACGAAGCCATCTCGCATCTTCAACCTCCAAACGTACGCAGCCATGACTAACATTACCATCGACAACTTCGTAAGAACCATGCAAGGCTTGATCACCATTAAAAAACATGCAATATGGCATAGGAGCACCGCCATATGGCATAGGAAATTTGGTAGATTTACAGTTGAAACCACCAAGAAAATTAACGCGAAAACTTCCGGGCCTAGTATGGCAAGATCGACCCAAATCCGAACACCAATTTGAACCTGCAGTAGCCATACCGGCTCGAATTAGGTTTCCTGATGGACCATATGCTCCCCAAGCATGCACATTCGGATCAACCAAAATCATTTTTTCCATTGGAGGATCTATATTTTGCGGCAAACGATTTGCATATTTCATCGATTCATCACCTAGAAAACCAGGTGAAAAATTCTCGAAAAAATCACTAAAATGCGACCTTGACGAAGTAGAAAATGCAGAAGTACAAGAACAGATAAGACAAGAGAAAAAAACAAGCAGCAATAGCTTTACCGACAAAATTAAACGATGCATAGTTTTCTTCCTAAAAATTCCTCAGTGCTTAAATCTAAAATTTACCAGCTAGTCTACTCTGAAGAACCAAAACAAAAAACAACTTACGTAACAAAATATCGCCCTACTAATTTCTGCAGACTTTGCAAATCAGAACAACTATTAATTGCTACACAAAATTCTTTTCTTGGCTTAGATGACAAACAGCGTGCGTAATATTTAGCTACTTTACGCGCATTTAAAACAGCTGATCGATCGCTCACAAATATTGTCAAAAGAAGGTTTACATGCTGAAGAAAAATCGCACCTATTTCTGATGCTATTGGTAAAGTAAATTCTTCTCCTCGCATTTTTGCTATTAATTCACGCGCTAGCCACGGCCGCCCTACTCCGCCACGAGCAATCATCGCTCCCGCGCAACCTGTGGCTAACATTTTCTTTAAAGAATCTAGATCAAAAACATCGCCATTACCAATCACTGGTATTTTCATTTCTTTAACGAAAAATTCGATTTGATCGTAGCGACAAGGAGTTTCATAGTGTTCTGTCCAACGCCTGCCATGCACAACTAGAAAATCTATACCAGAATCACTCACAGCTTTTGCTACATCAGCGTTAAATTGCTCCACACCGCCACCTGCAACGCGAATTTTCGCTCCAACCGGCAAATGCGTATTTTTTTTGATAGCAGAAAGAATGTTATAAAGTCTAGCTGCATCGCTTAAAAGTGCAGAACCAGCGCCTTGCCGTCGCACTTTTTTCACCGGACAGCCGCAGTTTAAATCTATCAAATCGGCACCATAATCCGTAACTATTTTAGCTGCTTTAGCCGCATCTTCTGGACTGTTTCCAAAAAGCTGAAAACAAACCGGACCTTCTTTGGCATCTTTATGCAAATAACGCTCATAGGTAAGCCTAGATTTATGCAAAAGAGCCTTGCAAGACAGCATTTCCGTACAACAAAAAGCTGGCGCACCATATTGAAAAGTCAAAATCCGAAAAGGCGAGGAACTAACTCCCGCCAAAGGACCTTGGATTAAATTGTTCGAAAAAGTTTTATTGCCAAGAACTAAGGATTTAATCATTATGACGCGATTCCAGCACCGATCCCAATAATTTCGACGTCATACTAACCGCGGATATAACGCGATCATATTGCATACGAGTTGGACCTATTACACCCAAAACGCCGATTACTTGGCCGTGTAGAGAATAAGTTGCAGTCACTAAGCTACAATCATCAAAAGTAGAATATCCAGATTCTTCGCCAATATAAATTTTAATTCCATCGGCCTCAATACATTGATCTAGAAGCTGGATAATAGTGCTCTTTTGCGTAAAAGTATCGAAAAGATCTTTGAGTTTATTAATATCGGCTGTTTCAGCCAAATCAAGCAAATGCTGCTCTCCAGCCGTCACACAATTATCTCGTTCAACACTAACATTGGCTAAGGCTTGCTCAGAAGTACTGACCATTAAATCCAATAAATCCGCTAAATTTTGTTGATCAATGCGCATCGCTACGGTCAATCTTTTTCTAATTTCAGCCAAATCTAAGCCTGCAAAATTTTGATTAATGTAATTAGCCGCTTGTTGCAATTCATAGGATTGATAATGACGTTTTGTATAAATTATGCGATTTTGTACTTCGTAGTTACCAAAAACTAAAATAACTAAAATACGGTTTTCCGTCAGGGGCAAAAATTCGATTTGCTTGAGAGATGCTGCCTCGCGACGCGGAAGCATAATTATACTAGCAAACTTGGTAATTCCAGATAAAAGATTAGAAGTTGCCCCGAGCAACTCTTTAGTCTCTGTGCATTCTTGTAGAGTAGGCCGAAAAGAAGAAAACGCTGTTGTAGCTTCTTGATTTGCTTCTCTGTCTAAACTTAAAAGCTCATCAACAAAAAAGCGGTAGCCTTTGGTAGTGGGGATTCTGCCAGAAGATGTATGAGGGGATCGTAAAAAACCTGCTGCTTCCAAATCGGCCATAACATTGCGAATGGTTGCTGAACTAACACCTTGTTGCACTTCTTCAGCTATAGTTTTAGAACCAACAGGGCAGCCGTCTTTTATGTAGCGTTCAACTAAAACTTTCAGTAACTTTTGATTGCGTTCGCTAGCGAGTGGATCGAATGATTCCATGTTAAGCTCGCGTACCAATTATGTGCGGCATGCCATCGTGTTTTTTTTCATCTTTATAAACTTCGTCCCAGTTAATATGTGCCGATCTGAATTGCAAAGCCCCTTCTATGGCGTCTTCCACTTCTGCTTTGTTTAAAGCATTTGGCTCTTCACTTAGATCATTCAGAGGAGAATGTACTTCCAAATACAAATTATTACCCAACCAACCGGCTTTGCTGGCGTGATGAATAATATGAACCTCTGTGCCTATAGCAACATTTCGATATAAAGTATCTATAGCATCCATAGAAAGACGCATACAACCAGAACTAGCATAAGTCCCAACAGTCTGTTGCTCATTAGTGCCATGAATTAAATAGCCATGTTTTGCCAAGTATAAAGCAAATTCTCCGAGAGGATTTTCTTCTCCAGGTGGCATAACATCCGGCAAGAGTTTGCCATGTTTAGCAAACATATACTCTTGAATAGCTTTAGGCACATACCAAGTCGGATCTTCTTGTTTTTTCACTATTTTTGAAACCATAGTGGGCGTACGCCAATTCGGTCTACCCATGGCTACAGGGAAAGCATAAACATACTGGCCATCCGGCGTAAAATAATACAGCTTTAGCTCAGCCATATTAAGCACCAAACCTTGGCGATATTGAGGCAAAACGTACTGCGTCGGTATGGTTACTAAATCTCCAACTTTCAAAATACCCCGCGCTATGCGCGGATTGGCGGCCTTCAATTCCGCATCACTCACTTCATAGCGCATACGAATTTGATCAGTAGAATCACCTTTTTGCACTTGAATTTGAAAGGGCTGACCGATTAGATCATCCCCAGATTTAGGCATAGGATAAACAGCAGCCTGTGCCGTAGTACAGGCTAAAAAAGCAATGGACAAGCCAACAAATAATTTAGCCAAAAGCAATTTAGGTTTATGCATAAAAATCTATTGTAATTTTAATTACGGCTATTGCCACCAGCAAACACGCCTAAAATCTGAAGCAAGCTAATAAATATATTAAAAATGGCTACATAAAGAGAAATCGTTGCCATGATATAATTCGTCTCGCCACCGTTCATGATTTGACTGGTGTGAAATAAAATTAAACCCGAGCAAAGTAGCATAAAAACGCCAGAAATTATAAGTTGTAAAAGTGGTGCCTGAAAGAATAGGCCAAATAAAGAAACAAGAAAGGCGACCATAATGGCCGCGAACAAAAATCCGCCCATATAGCTAAAATCTTTACGCGACACCAATACAAATCCTGACAAAAGCAAGAAAATCATGCCTGTACCGCCGGCTGCCGTAGCAACCAAAGCAGCACCATTTACAAAGCCGTGTAAGTAAAAGCTCAAAATTGGCGCCAAGGTATAGCCCATAAAGCCAGTAAAAGCAAAAGTGGCAACTAAACCCCAAACGCTGTTTTTCAAGGCTTGGGTTAAAAATAAAAGGCCAAACATGCCCAAAATAGTGATCATAGTTCCAGGACGTGCACCAGATAAAACGCCCAAATAAGCCGTAAAAGCGCTAAAAAGCAAAGTTAAGCTTAATAAAAGATAAGTTTTGCGCAAAACGCTATTAGTTGCTACACCGCTTAAAGTACGTGTTTTCAATACTGTGTAATTTTGCATATAATCTACCTCCAAGAAAAAAGATGCGCTATTATACTACAAAATCTTGTTTTTTGAAAAATTTTCCTGCAACATAAAAACCTCGGAGAGGTGGCTGAGTGGTCGAAAGACGCAAGTCCTCCGGGGGTTCGACAAAATTTATAGGATAGTAAATTTTGAACGCGAAGTGAAACGAGCGGCCCGAAGGGTGATCGACCAGGATGGGAGATCATAATCCCTCCCTCATAACAAGTTAGAGGTTAAAAAAGCTGAAGAATGTAACTTTATTTTGCAATATATTGATTTTAAAGGAATATCATAGACATTTATCCTCCGTAGCTTTAGCGAAGGGGGATGTTTTTGGAGAGGTGGCTGAGTGGTCGAAAGCGGCGGTCTTGAAAACCGTTGAGGACGCAAGTCCTCCGGGGGTTCGAATCCCTCCCTCTCCGCCAGGCTTCGTTTTGAACGAAGCGAAAAACAAGCCTGTCACGGCGTAGTGCAACAAAGCCGGACATCTTAGAATTTGCAAAAATTTTTTAATCAGTCCAAAACTACGCCCTGGCAAGCCAGTTTTTTATTATGTTCGAACAATCATTCAAAAACATCGACAACATCTTACACACCGATTCCGGCTGCGGAACTGAGCTGGATTATGTTGAACAAACTTCCTGGATCCTCTTTTTAAAATATCTAGACGACCTGGAAGAAACTAAAAAAACTGAAGCCGCACTTGCCGGACGAGAATATACCTATATTTTGCCAGAGAATTATCGTTGGAATACCTGGGCTTGTCCTAAAAACAACGTAAACAAACTAGATCACAACAAAGCTCTGGATGGAGATGATCTAAAAGATTTTGTTAACCATCAACTTTTTCCTTATCTCAAAAGATTTAAAGCCGAAGAACCGAATACCATCGAATACAAGATCGGTGAAATTTTTTCTGAACTAAAAAACAAAATTTCTAGCGGTTATAAACTACGAGAAATATTAAACATTGTTGATGGCATGCACTTCCGGCTCTATGAAGAAAAACATGAACTTTCACATCTTTACGAAGCTAAAATTAAAAATATGGGGAATGCCGGGCGTAATGGCGGCGAATACTACACTCCTCGCCCACTCATTAAAACTATTGTCAAAGTAGTTTCCCCAAAAATTGGCGAGACAATTTATGATGGCGCCTGCGGCAGTGCAGGATTTTTGGTGGAAGCTTATAACTATCTTACTGAAGATCAGGCAAAACTTTCCTCCAGCCAAATGGAAATATTACAAAATAAAACTTTTTACGGTAAAGAAATCAAGTCTCTTGCTTATATCATTGGCATCATGAATATGATTTTGCATGGCATTGAAGCGCCAAACATTAGGCATATGAATACGCTTGCTGAAAACATCAATGACATCCAAGAAAAAGACCGCTACGACATCATCCTAGCCAATCCGCCCTTTGGCGCAGGCATCGGCCGTGAAATTCAACAAAACTTTCCCATTAAAAGCAGCGAAACAGCCTTTCTATTTTTACAACATTTTATCAAGATCTTAAAAGCCGGCGGACGAGCTGGTGTTGTTATCAAAAATACTTTTCTTTCAAATACCGATAACGCCTCCGTTTCCTTGCGCAAATCACTTTTAGAAAACTGCAACCTACACACTGTATTGGACTTACCCGGCGGCGCATTCCAAGGCGCTGGCGTCAAAACCGTCGTTTTATTCTTTGAAAAGGGCGCACCCACACAAAAAGTTTGGTTTTATCAACTCAATCTCGCCCGCAATCTCGGCAAAGGCAATCCTTTAAACGAAAACGATCTAGCCGAGTTTATTGAATTGCAAAAAACTAAAGCCGACAGCGCCAATTCCTGGAGTCTTGATGCCGGAAACATTGACCAATCCACCTTCGATCTATCGGTGAAAAATCCCAATAAAAAAGACGAAGTGAAGCTCAGAGAACCAAAAGAGATTTTGGAAGAGATGCGAAGGTTGGATGCGGAAAGTCAGGAGATTTTAAATTTTATTAGAGAAAAAATATGAATAATTTAGTTTCCCATAATTCGCAAATTATTATTTATCAAGATAAAAATGGTGAAATACAACTAGACGTGCGTTTTGACAGCGATACAGTTTGGCTTACTCAAAAAATGATGGCCGATCTATTTGACGTTGAAGCCAACACAATCAACTACCATCTGAAAGAAATATTTAAGGCTACGGAACTAAATGAAAATTCAGTTATTCGAAAAATTCGAATAACTGCAAATGATGGAAAAAATTACGAAACTAATTTTTATAATCTTGATGCCATTATTTCGGTTGGTTATCGAGTAAATTCTACCCGAGCAACGCAATTTCGCATCTGGGCAACGCAAAAACTAAAGGAATATATCATTAAAGGTTTCGTGCTGGATGATGAACGACTCAAAAACCCTGACTTGCCTTTTGATTATTTTGAAGAACTTGCTAGAAGAATTCAGGATATTCGGACTTCAGAAAAACGGTTTTATCGAAAAATTACCGATATTTATGCTCTAAGTGTTGATTATGACCCAACGGATGAGATGAGTATTCTTTTCTTTAAAACAGTACAAAATAAAATGCACTGGGCAATCACCGGAAAAACAGCAGCTGAATTGATAGTGGACAGAGCCAATAATAAAAAGCCTAATATGGGACTAACAAGTTGGCGAGGTAGCGTGCCAAGAAAAGATGATGTGATAATTGCTAAAAATTATTTAGACGAAAATGAGCTATCGGCACTTAATAATCTGGTGGAACAATATTTGATTTTCGCCGAAGGACAAGCGATGCGCAGAATTCCCATGAAGATGAAAGATTGGATAGCAAAACTGCATGGATTCTTGCAATTAAACGATAGAAATATCCTACCAGACGCCGGCAAAATTTCTCATGATCTAGCGAAAGAGTTCGCAGAAAAAGAATACGACAACTTCAACGTCAAGCGTCTTGAGGCGGAGGCTAATACAGATGGTGATTTTGAGAAAACAGTTATGCTGATTGAAAAAAAGAAAAAGTACAATGGTAAAAAATGAACTCAATTAATCATGAAGTGGTAAAATGAGTAGCCCAGCCTAAGCCGAGCGTCCGAGGCGCAAGGCTGGGAAAATGAAAAACAAGTTTAAGCCCTGAAGGAGCAAGAACAAAAAAGATTCTTTTTGGGATAAAGAGATTGGATTCAGAGAATAAAAAAAATTCAATCTCACTAGAGACAATTTATGATAACAGAAAGACAGCTACAAAATTATTCGCGTGCATTAAGTGAAACTGAAAATGGAAAATGCACTCATACATACATTGCTTTGGAAAAAGTTTTAAAAGAAAAATTTGGGAATTCAGTTGATATTTTTCTTCAGGGTTCATACAAAAATAGCACAAACATAAAACAAGACAGTGATGTTGATATTGTTATTTGCTACACAGATGCATATTTTCCTGATTTGTCTATGCTGACTGAACAAGAGAAAAGTCAATATAAATTATCTATAGTAACTCATCATTATGAGTTTTCCCAATTTAAGAATGATGTTGAAGCTTTGATGAGAACTAATTTTGGCGCAGTGGAACGAAAAAATAAATGTATATTTATACATGGTAACAATTATAGAGTAAACGCTGACGTTGTCCCCTGCTTTGTATGTAAACGCTTTTCTTCCCCCTACCGCGTTGAAACAGAAGGAGTAAAACTAATTTCCGATAATGGCGAAGACATAATCAGTTTTCCAAAACAACATTACTACAATGGAGTCCATAAAAATAAAAGCACAAACCGAAGCTTTAAATCGGCAGTTAGAGTTTTAAAAAATGTTAGAAACATTCTCATTGATGATCGAATAATTGATATCAAAATTATGCCTTCATTTTTTTTGGAATGCTTGGTATGGAATGTACTAGATACACACTTTAATGAGCATTCAATCAAGGATACAATAATTAAAATTATTGAAGTTTTATGGTCAGATATGGGGAATATTGAAGCGACAAATAATTACGCGGAAATTAGTGATTTAATGTATTTGTTTCGAAGACAGCCAACCAGAACACCCGAAAATGCAAAAATATTTTTAAAATCTGCTTATAACTTAATTAACTCCCAATGAGACCGCAATATAAAACTGATATTTTGTTAAACGCCCTTAGTGAGCGCTATAAATCAATCCACTTAATTCGCGAAAGAATCCAAACAGTTTCTATATGGATTTTAGGACTTTTAATTGCCGGAGCAGCCTGGGTATATCAATCAAATATTTATTTTACACAAATTGAGTTACTAGGAATTCTTATTACGATTATTTTTATATGGTTTTGTGTATATAAATTTTATTTAAGCGACTTAGTAAAAGGTTTCAATGGCCAAAGAAAAATAGCAGCAAAAATAGAAAAAAATCTCGGCTTTTACTCAAAGAGGTATTTTTCAGAAGAAGAAGAATCGTTGTATTCTGAAGAATGGAAAAACTCAGGTAAAGAAAAGAGCGAAGGAAGATTTGTGAGGAACACCTATTTTCTACTGGCAATAGGATTTATATTACTAATTATTTCCATATCAACTCATCTTAACTCCCAAAAGATAGCCAAGACAAAAAACATAAATGAAAGATTGGTGGTCACAACATGAAAATAATAACAAGTATTGTCAGCACAACCCATGTAGATAGAAACAATGATCAGATGACAAAAAACGCACTCGAAAGTATGGCTATGCAAATTAATAGAAAGCATCTTCCTTTGCTCATTGAACACGATCCTAAAAAAATAATTGGTTCTGTTCTCTATGGTGAAGTTTTCCAACTAAATGATGGTGAGTATGCACTTGGTACTGTTTCTGGTATTTTTGATAACAAAAAAGAAATATTGTCTTTTAAGATTGGACAACCAAATATCGAATGGGAACGTTGCAAAAAGCATTTAAATGCAAATGAATTGAAAAAATCTAGAGAGAATAATCAAGTAAAGATTCAAAATATGAATAATTGGAGATCTAATATAACTACAGCCGAGTTACTGGAAAAACATTTAGATTCAACTCAGATTGGGGCAAATGGAACCGTTTACAATATTAAACGCCGTGTAGGTACTTCTGGAGATTTGGTAATACATGTTTATCCTAAAGATCATCGACCTCATCATTTCCATGTTATTTCAAAACAAAGAGGAATAAATGCAAGGTTTACTTTAAACCCTATTGAGCTACTAAATACAAAAAATGGAGAAATCAAAAAAAATGACATTATAAAAATTAAAGATTTTTTTAAAAATCCAATTCATAAAAAAAAACTAATGGATGAATATTTTAGGTTGAATAAAATCTAAAGTTAACAAAAAATTAGATATATGAAAACAAATTGGCAAACAAAAAAACTCGACGATGTATGTGAGCTCATCACAAGAGGTGTGTCTCCAAGATACACTGGTCAACATGGGATACCTGTTCTTAACCAGAAATGCATAAGGGATCATAGAATTAATTATCAATTAGCACGCTTGCATGATGACCAAAATAAATTTGTGAACGAAATAAAATCCATAAAAGGTGGGGATGTATTAATTAACTCTACTGGTGTTGGAACTTTAGGGCGCGTAGCCCAAGTAATAGCGACACCGTTAATAAAAACAACTATTGACTCTCACGTGTCAATTGTTAGATCAAAGAAAGATATTTTTTGTCACGATTTTTTTGCTTGGTTACTGATTAACAAGGAAGATGAAATTGCCCAAAAAGGCGAAGGTTGTGGTGGCCAAATAGAATTGTCTAGAGAAACCTTGAAAAATATATTTGTTACTTACCCTGAATCCCTTACCTACCAACACCGCATCGTAAAAATCCTAGACGAGGTTTTTGAAAAAATCGCGAAGGCAAAAAAAAACGCCGAAAAAAATCTCCGAAATGCTAAAGAGCTTTTTGAAGCTTATTTGAATAGTGTTTTTGCGAACCCTGGGAAGGATTGGGAGTATTGCTTTTTAAATGATCATGTTAAATTTATTGATTACAGAGGAAAAACGCCAAAGAAAACCACATCAGGCGTGCGTTTAATTACTGCAAAAAATATAAAAATGGGATATTTACAAAAAGAACCAGAAGAATTTATTGATATAAAAGATTATGCAGGATGGATGACAAGAGGAATACCCAAAAAGGGTGATATTTTATTTACTACAGAGGCTCCGCTAGCTAATGTCGCTCAGTTAGATACTGATGAGAAAGTGGCTTTTGCACAACGCACAATCATCTTTCAATCAGATCATAACAAACTAGACTCGATTTTTCTAAAATATTTACTTTTATCTGCTCCCATACAGAAAAAAATTATAGAAAAAGGAACTGGGGCAACAGTAAAAGGAATAAAAGCTAGCTTGTTAAAGCAAATCCCAATTTACTTTCCATCCTTAAATCATCAACACCACATCGTCACTCACCTCGACGCCCTCTCCACCCAAACCCGCAAACTCGAAGCCATCTACAAACAAAAGCTCACAAGCTTAGAGGAACTGAAAAAATCGGTATTAAAAAAAGCGTTTTCTGGAGAGTTGTGATAAACATTTTAGCAAGTTTGTATACATTCATTGATCAAATGGATACAAACTACTATGCTTTGTATACATTACAAAAAAGATAGATACAAACTTTGAACATAAGTGCATACAGAATAATTTTTATCAAATTTTCATATTTATTACGGATGAAACTATATGAACGAAGCGGAAACACGCGCTGAATATATAGATCCAAGCCTTAAAGTCAGTGGTTGGGGTGTAGTAGAAGGTTCGAAAGTTCTACGGGAATTTCGAATCACCGACGGCAGAATTCAAACTGGCGGGAAGCGCAGCAAGCCAGAAATAGCCGACTACATCTTAATCTATAAAAATCGCAAAATTGCCGTAATTGAAGCTAAAGCTGAAAATTTATCAGTAGCTGAAGGCGTAGCGCAAGCAAAAGCGTATGCAGAAAAGCTTCAAATAGATTATACCTACGCTAGTAATGGCAAAGATATTTACGAAATGTCCATGAAAACTGGACGTGAAAGAGATATCAGCGTCTTCCCTACCCCCGATGAATTATGGAATATGACGTTTTCTGATCAAAATGCTTGGAAAGAAAAGTTTGATGCTGTTTTGTTTGCGGATAGTGGCGGTAAAAAACTTCGATATTATCAAGAAATAGCAGTAAACAATGTTCTTAATGCTATAGCAGAAGAAAAAAACCGCATTCTTTTAACGCTAGCAACCGGAACCGGGAAAACTTTTATTGCCTTTCAAATTGCTTGGAAACTTTTTCAAACGCGTTGGAATTTACAGCGTGATGGCGCACGTCGTCCGCGAATTTTATTTTTAGCGGACCGAAATATTTTAGCCAATCAAGCGCCCAATGATTTTTCTGCCTTCGATCAAGATGCGCTAGTTCGCATTAATCCTAAGGATATTAGCAAAAAAGGCGGCGTTCCAACTAGTGGCAGTATCTTTTTTACGATCTTCCAAACTTTTATGAGCGGCCCAAGTAGCACACCATATTTTGGTGATTATCCACCGGATTTTTTTGATTTTGTTATCATTGATGAGTGTCACCGTGGCGGCGCAAATGATGAAAGTAATTGGCGAGGTATTTTGGAATATTTCTCTCCTGCCGTGCAGCTTGGTTTAACCGCTACGCCGAAACGTAAAGATAACACTGACACTTACAAATATTTTGGCGAACCAGTTTATATTTATTCCCTCAAAGAGGGCGTAAATGATGGTTTCCTAACGCCATTCAAGGTTAAGCGCATTCAAACTACGCTAGATGATTACGTATACACTTCTGATGATCAAATCATTGAAGGTGAAGTTGAGGAAGGAAAGATTTACGAAGAATCTGATTTTAATCGAATCATTATAATAAAAGAGCGCGAAGCTAAAAGAGTCCGCATCGTTTTAGATGAAATAAATCAAAATGAAAAAACTATAATATTTTGTGCAACTCAAGACCATGCCTTAGCCGTACGTGATTTAGTAAACCAAATGAAAGAAAGCAATAATCCAAATTATTGTGTGCGAGTAACTGCAAACGACGGGGCTCGTGGAGAACAATTTCTACGCGACTTTCAGGATAATGAAAAAACCATTCCAACTATTCTCACAACTTCACAAAAGCTATCAACGGGCGTAGATGCACGCAATATTCGCAACATTGTTTTGATGCGCCCAATAAATTCCATGATTGAGTTTAAGCAGATTATTGGTCGTGGAACCAGGCTTTTTGATAGTAAGGAATATTTTACTATCTATGATTTTGTGGAAGCCTATAAACATTTTTCTGATCCCAACTGGGACGGTGAGCCAATAGATGAAACCTCTGAAGACGAACCCGAGGAAATCAAAAAACTAAAGAAACTTAAAGATGTAGAATCATTATCAGAAACCACAGAAGAACCAAAAAAGAAATTAAAAATCAAATTGCGTGATGGCAAGGAACGCGAAATACAACACATGATTAGTACATCTTTTTGGAGCGCTAGTGGCAAACCCATTTCTATCCAGGAATTTATGGAAAATATGTTCGGAGTATTGCCAGAATTCTTTAAAAATGAAGAAGAACTGCGAAAGATTTGGTCTGATCCCACTACACGCAAAATATTCTTAGAGAATATATCAAAACTTGGTAATGGCAAAGATGAGTTAGAAATCTTGCAAAAGATGATTGGCGCTGAGAAAAGCGATTTGTTCGATGTTTTGGCTTATGTATCCTTTTTAACCCAACCAATTTCAAGGAAACAGCGAGTAGAACAAGCAAAAAATAAAATCCTCGTAGGACTAGACGCAAAGCAAAAGGGATTTTTAGATTTTGTTCTATCGAAATACGAAGAAAAAGGCGTAGAAGAGTTAGATGAAGAAAAATTACCAACCTTGCTGATTCTAAAATACAATGCCATTGCCAATGCAGAACATTCTCTAGGTGGTGTAGATAAAATCCGTTTGATTTTCTTTGGGCTTCAACAAAAGCTATATACTAACACTACAAAAACTTAATTTTCACTCAAACACCCCATTTTCTTACAGTTTTCTTAAGAAAACACACTCCATTACTCATTAATATGACCTTAATTTATTTTATCGTGTTCTTTGTTACAATGCGCGCCTTTGATTAACAAAAACAGGAAATATTATGCCAAATCCACGCGATATAGAAGAACAAAAATCTACCAAAAAAACTTTAACTTTTTATAACCAATGGCCTCAAATAACTGCCAAATTTGGCTATAACCAACGCACGCTTTTAACCGCAATGCAGATTGAACTTCCTATCGGTCTTTTTGCCCCCATTTGTGCCAGAGTTGCAACCATAGGCAAAGAAGCAGCAATTGAGTCCATAGGCATTATAGTGAAAAGTTCCGGTTTGGTTTTAACCGCATTATTTTCCTTCGTATTAGCAAGTTATTGCAACTCAACTCAAGGCGGCCAAAAAAACAAAGACCATTATTATTTTATGCTAAACTTAATAACTGGCATTGTTAATATGCTGGGTGCATTTGGTACTCTTTTGCAAAAATGGTGCCCAGAATCTCCTATATTCAAAAGCTTAGAAGATAATGTGCGCGTCGGTTTTATTCTGATAAGCACTTTGTATGCCTCGCCAGTTTTGAAAGACTGTTGTGAAGCTATACCAAAACATGATGTGAATACTCAAACAAAAATCCGTCATTCAGTATATGCAATGTTGAATGTTATTTCTTTGACTGGCTTAGTATTTTCCTCCGCCACTAGCTCTTTAGAAGCAGCTTTAAATGCCCTACTCGCCACTACAGTAGCAAACTTTGGTTTAGCAGGAATGGATTTAGCAAGACAAATCCGTGATTGTATACTTGAAAGACGAGAAAGCAGGAATAAGGACAGCGATACTTCACCGCTTTTGACTGCGCAAGAACCAGCAAGCCCAATTAACCCTAAAGGTTCTACTAATAGATCACCAGCACCCGATTATGGCAGTACAACTCCACCTCCGGAAAAAGTTACTGAAGGAGGAACAAATCAAATAGCTAGCTTACTAAATACAGCGACCACCTTATTTTATTCAGATACTCCTGGAGCACCTCAGCCATCTACAACTTCAGCTGCTCCACCTTCAACTAGCAGCTCAACAACAACGGTGGCGACACTTAGCCAGTAAAATTAAATTTAAACCAACATCTGTCGAGCAGCTCTGTAAAGAAACTCGGAATGCTTGCTTCTCTCGTCAATACCGTAAAAAACACTGTATTGTATGATAGCTACTTGGGGTGTTATAATGGACATAGGGAGGGGGAAGGGATCCGACCAAAAAAATCAGCGGACCTTGACTTCAAATTGCAACTTATTGATTTATAAGCAATTCATGTAGACATGTTTTTCACCATAGAGGTAAAAATATTATGATTTTAATACTTATTTTTTTAGCCGTAATCGCCATTTGGTTTTTTGCAATTTACAACAATTTAATTCGCTTAATTGAAGCAATAAATAACAATAAAAAACAAATCGATATTCAACTCGACCGTCGCTTTAAGGTCTACGAGTCTTTAATCGAAGTTGTAAAAAAATATATGGATTACGAACAAACTACCCTGAAAGACGTGGTAGCCCTGCGTAATCAAGCGCAAAAAGCAGAGGCTAGCGGCTTAGAAAAAGATCGCATGGCGGCAGAAGATGCCATCTCTAACATTGGCGGTAAATTAAACTTAGTCTTTGAGCAATATCCACAACTCAAAGCCAATGAAAATGCGCTACAATTACAAGAAGAAATTTCCAATACAGAAAATAAACTCACCTTTTCTAAGCAAGCTTATAATGACAGTATTGAAAAATATAATGCCACACGCAAATCTTTCCCGATTTTTATAATCGTAAACCTAGCCAAAAATAAGCTCTATAAAGACTTTGAATATTGGGGCATCAGCGAAGAACAACGCGTTGAACAAGAAAAATACAAAGTTAAAATGTGATGCAGCCCACTGAAGCTTATCAAGTCAAATCTACTGATTGGCGTAGAATAATCGCTGTTAACGACCGCAAAACACATTTGGTGTTCGTTGCGTTTTTTGCGATTTATATCATACTTGGCCTTATCATAGATATGTATTTACATCCAGATCTTATGGTAATGCCCCTGCCGGACGCTCTGGAACAACTCCTTACTTTTCAAGTTATTCCAACAGCAACTATAATAATTTTAATTATCGCCGCTATTTCTGTTCTCATCGCTTATGCTTTTTATGACTCCATAGTAATGATGGGAACTGATTACAAAAAAATCACGCCCGAAACTTCCTCCAATTTAGAAGAAAAACAACTTTATAACGTTGTCGATGAATTGCGTCTGGCGGCTGGCATGCGCTTTATGCCTAAAGTTTATTTAATTAACGCACCATATATGAACGCTTTTGCTAGCGGTTATAGTGAGAAATCAGCTTTGATTGCTATAACACGTGGCCTTTTAGAAAAACTCAACCGCAGCGAGCTGCAAGCCGTAATGGCTCACGAATTAAGCCATATTCGCCATCATGACATAAAGTTGACCTTAGCCGCCTCTATTATTTGCAACATGATTTTGATAATCATCGATGTTTTGTTCCGTGGAATAATTTATGGCGCTGCGGCTAACAGCGGACAAAAATCTTCACGTCGCGAAGGTGGGAACAATGGCAATATTTTAGCCCTTGCAGTCGTAATACTCCGTTTTGTATTACCAATTTTGACCATGATTTTGATGTTTTTCTTAAGTCGTTCGCGTGAATACATGGCCGATGCTGGCGCTGTTGAACTCATGCGTGACAACTCTCCTCTAGCTCACGCGCTTCTCAAAATTGAAAATGATCACAAGCAAAATAAAGAAGAATTTAGCAAACTTTACCAAAACACTGCTCACGAAGACGTGCGTCGTGCCGCATACATATACGATCCAGTCAGCGCCGGCATCCATCCCATGCAGTCCATCTCTACACTATTCTCCACACACCCAAATATTGCAGCGCGTTTAAAAGCATTGGGGTTTGTAAGCAAAGATATCAAAAACTAACGTGGTTCCAAAGATTTTAAGTAATCGTTATAGCTCTTTATAGATCCCTTTTTAATATCGTAGCAAGCTGGGACTTTTACAAAAGCATAATAAAAATTACCTTCTGTCGTCATGATGGTTTTTGACGGATGCAAATAAGGTTTCCAATCGTCAGGAGCTACAAATTCATCTTCTTCTGTAAGGAAAAACGGAATACACTCGCGCTTTTTAAGGCCTTGAACTATGTCCTCCGGGGCATTTGCATCATGAGCAATCTCTGCGTATTTTTGTAATTCTTCTTCCGTTCTAACAATAAACAAATTGGCGACGCCATAGGCATCTAACAGCAAATAACTACCGAAGCCATCAACTAAATAATATTCCATGATCTTATTTGCAGAACAAAGATCGTCAAATAATTTGTTTACTGCACTATCTTTAAGCAAGCATATCCGATCAAAAAGTAAGTTATCAATCACCGAACTAGAAAGCTCGGCAAAATATTTATGCTGCATTTCTTTAACAGCATCATCTACTATAACATCAAAATTATCGTCATTTTTACGAATAAACTTGTCGATAATACCAGCATTAAAAGCCCGCACAGCTAGTTCATAATCAGCCTCGCCGGTCACCATAATTTTCTTGCAAGGGAAATTTTTTAGACGTTCACAAAATTTGATCCCATCTATGCTTGGCATAGCATAATCTACTAACACGACACTCACTTCTGCAAAACGTTTTACGTTATAAATCTGCTCGCGTAGCCTCGCCCAATTAATGCTTAAAAATTTTTGTCCAGCAGAATTATCCATCATTTCAGTATTTCCCGCCGGTTGAATCCAATTCTGTAACAGTGGGTTTAAGCGTTCTCTATTTTCTAACATCTGCAATGCTTCCATGGGCTTTTGGTAACTCTCGCAAAGATAGTTAGAACTAAGCAAAAGCTCGAAGGTCTTTAAAAATTTCTGAAAATCATCCACTAACACCAACGTTGTCGGGTAATAACAAGCTAAAATCCTTCTTTTATCTATCATAAGGAAACCTCATCAATGGTTATTTTTTACTAGCGGAAACTCCATACAAAATTCCGTATATTCTCCATAGAGCGAGTTGCAAGTAATGCTACCGCCCATGGTCTCCATGGCATATTTACAAAAAGAAAGCCCAATTCCTGAACCGTGCCGAGTTTTAGAATAAAACCTCTCGAAAATATGATCTAATACTTTGGGTTCAATCCCTGTTCCTGTGTCTTTAAAATGTAAATAATTATATTTTTTATCACTATGCGTCCAAATTGTTATTCTAGCCTCAGCCTTTTCCGCTGCCTGGATGTAATAAAGAGCGTTTTTGAGCAAATTGAACAAGATATGCACTACAGTAGTTTTATCGCCTTTAAAAACAAAATCTTCTAGTTTATCTACGTACACTAGCACGGCTTCTCCTGGATCAAATGGATAATGTAATAAAGCCTCAGCAACACAATCTTTAATAGAGCAAATTTTCAACTCAATATTTTTTAAGACTGTATGATTAACGTTGGCCAGCAAAACATCGATTGTGGTAAAAGCCGACTTCACTTCTAAACCAATATCATCACAAACTGAATGTAATAAGTTATAGCTTTTAGTACTGATCGCTGGAACGTCGACACTAGCTTTTTTCGCCAATTCATGGGATTTCAGCAAAATAGGCAAATATCTCTTAATCCCGCTTACCCCAGCCCCAATACTGCGTAGCGGCGTCCTGAGCTCGTGCGCAATGTTCGCACTCAATGACTTCATAATCTGTAATTTTTCATTACGAATAACATCTTTGCGGTGGGCGAAGAGTGCGCCGTTAATCACTATGGACAAATACGTAATAATTACAGCTGAGATATTGTGTGGTAAGGTTCCCACACCACCGGTGACAGAAAACAATATCCAACCTATCAATATGCCTAGCGGAAAAATAATTGATAACGATATCCAGTCTAGTAGAAGCACTCCTAGCGTAAGCAAAGAGGTAACATTCAGCACCCAAGCATAAGAAAATTGATTTTTTAATAAAAGAAAAGTAAACAAAACAGGGAGAGAATATAACAGATTCAAATACCAAAAAATTGGTAAATACTTAGTCAACTTAACTGGCCACTTGCTCATAAAAATTAAAGGTATACATAAAACCACAACCACCAAACGCATTGGCAAGTTTTCGTAACCTTGCTTGTCCGCATAAACCCACATTAAGTAGTACAAAGGATAGGTAATGGTACCAAATATTCCCCACGCTCTATAGGGATTACCTATTCTGTCAGCATGCTCATTACATTGGATGAGAAATTTATTGAACCAAGTTTTTATAACATGCATGTTGTTCCTTCAGCATAAACGCCATATATTACTTTAAGTCCTAGCTATTCTATAGAAGAATCCTTATTTTCTTCGGTTTCCTCTTTCGGCATTTTGGTTAAATCAAGGGTGCCATCCAATTTGTAATGCCTAACAACTGGCGCGGCACTGAGCAACTTAATATCATAAAGAACTGGACTAACCGACTCCTTGGGCTGCAAATTATCGCAAACTAAAGTGTATTGGTTAATCTTATCGCCTTTCGTTAAACGACGCAAAAGTCTTTCTTTATTAGGGCTGTCTAGCTCTACAATGCACATTTGACCAAGAAGAGTGTTAATATCTTCAGCCTTTCTTCTTAAACCAGCCACATAATCACCTTTAGCAAAATGCGGCAACATGCCATCGTCAGGGATCTTCATGGTTACCACATCGGCTATTTTATTAAAAAGCTGATAGAAAGCTCCCATTTCCTGTATAACAAACAGTTCCTCGCCAGATGCAATGTATTCGGGAAGTTTAGGAAGATCTTTGATTGAAAGTTCGTTTATAACTGGCCCTATACCCAATCCATGTACTAACCAATCAAGGCTGCATTTAACACCTTTAGTTGCAGCAAGCTTTATAATACGTTTAGCACCATCTAGCGACAAACCACCAAACTTGACGTTTTCCCAACTAGCAACACTATGAGCACTAACGCCAACACTGCGCGCAAATTTTTCTCGCGATGTATTTATCATATTGCGAAGTGCAATAAAACGTTCTGTTCGCTTAGCGGGCAGAGAATCTTGACTTAAAATTTTGATCTTTTTCTTATATTTTGAATAGTCTTCCATAAGTTCATCACCACGAATGTTATACATTTTTAAGGATAAAATGTCTTTTCAATGAAAATTTTACATGTTTTTTGTAAAAAACTCTTGCTTTCATTAAAATTTAATTATAGAATAGCAGAAAAATAAGTTAACCTTAACAATTTAGAGAAAATATTTTCTATGTTACACGCAAAGGAAATGAAGTATTTTAATCAATCTCACACAGTGAAGCACCAAATTCTTCTTGTGGAAGATGATCCTGTTATTCAACTTGCTCATGAGGATATCTTACAACACGCAGGCTTTCATGTTGATGTTGCCGCAACTGGAGAAGAAGCACTAACCCTGTGCCATAAACATAAATACCAGCTTATCCTTATGGATATAAACCTCCCTGATATGAGTGGCCTTGATATAACAGCTAGAATACGACAAAGTAATCTACGAAACAAAAATGTACCTATCGTAGCTCTGACGAGCTTGTCTGGACAAAAAATTAAAAAACAATGCCTCACCTCTGGCATGAATGAATATAATCACAAGCCGATCAGTCAGAAAATGCTGGTTTTATTGGCTGAAAAATATCTAACTTCAGCAATTTTTCATTAGCGCATGAATAATTTCATCAACAAAAAAAACTATAGGAGAATTAACATGCTAGTTTTAACCAGACGTTCTGGGGAATCCATTATTATTGGCGAAGGCGATACAAAAATCGTCGTAACCATTTTGGATACCCATAACAAAGGCTCCCGTGTTGGTGTAGCTGCACCAAAAAACATTTCAGTACATCGCGAAGAAGTTTATGAGCGGATTCAGAAGGAAAAAAATACGCTTAATGGCGAAGAAGTATAGCACATAAAAACTTGTTATAATACGTTTTAAAATCTTGGTATGTCTGTCAACCCCATTTTTATTGCTAATTAGTTAAAGGTATTTCCTTTACCAGTATTTGTCTTAATGCTAATTCCCAAACATTTAGCAAATTTGTTATTATCGCCATATAAATACAGCCAACCAAACATGTGAGATCTTATAAAGCTATTTTTATTTCCTTCAGCTGTTATAGTTAAATCGCCATCTATATAACTTCCTGTAATGTAATTACTAAGACCGCTTATTTTAAGTGTTTTTTCAAAATGACTATCATAAAACACATTCTCATCACCTGAGATGTTAACATCTTCCTTAAATTTACACCTAAAAAATTTATATTTGGAACTCTTTATTTCATTATCAGTAATTATCTCATCTTCTGTCAAGATGCTATCTTGGCCCATAAATACTATTTTAGATTTTTTATTCATTGCTGCCGCATCTTCAATAGTCAACCCTTTTAAAACACTATTGGATCCCACTGTAAGGTCGCCATTTATTTTAATAATATCGTCACTGGCGTCCGGTCGTAAAAAATGCAAGTCTGTTCCTTCTAACACTATACCATCAACAAGTTGTAAACCTTCTGGAATATCTAAAGTATAAGTACCCGGAGCTAATAAAATTACAGGATCTACTGTTTGCTCAATTTGTTCCAAGACATTGGCATCAAATTCACTGAGTGGACGTTCGTAGGTACCATCTCCGCCAGCTGCTGCGTTAGGATTTACAAACCAAACATTATTATACTGAACCTGTTCTGTTGGGTTTACTGTGTAAGTATGGTCTTCCTGAGCTTTAACAGGAGTGGCTGTACCGTTTCCTCTAGTGCTTATATTATGTTCAATGTTATCAAGCAATCTTGCGCTAATTCCTAAAGCTTCTTTTTCTTTAGTCGTTGGACCATTGAAGGTAAATTTAAAACCAAATAAGGCAACATTGTGTTTGACATTATCATAGTTATATTTTCCTTCTAAACTCACATAATCGTTTAATTCATAAGTTACGCGAGCGGCTGCGCCGTTAACACTGCCTAAGCTCTTTGTAT
>Ga0265297_10001419_pt1 | contig 56498 bp, 45 predicted proteins | sample Munlanlwell13791_FD_192502 | JGI IMG/M metagenome (GOLD analysis project Ga0265297, IMG submission 192502) | Leachate microbial communities from a municipal landfill in Southern Ontario, Canada - Leachate well 137-91 | ecosystem: Engineered > Solid waste > Landfill > Unclassified | place...
GGCCGGGCGGCTCCTCAACATTTTAGATGCTATCTTAATGGCTCGCAAAGCAGCTTTTAATTATTGCTGCCGCTATCTGTAATGCTTGATGGGATGCCAATCCTCCGCATTTGTCAATGGAATCTTAAAGCAGGCAAGGCGCCTCATTAAAATATTTGCTACACCCATGAAGAGCCGCCCGGCCGGGCGGCTGTACAAGTTCCGGGCATATAATCAAAAAGCCGTCCAGCCGGACGGCTCTACAATTTTACTGCTTATGGAAGAATGCATTTCGGATTTGAGTTACAAACTCATAACAACAAACCCCCCGTTGCAAACGAGGGGGATCGGGAGGGATCAGCAGGGATCAACGATCTTTAAAAAACAAATATCCACCCACCTCAATGTCAATTGTCAACTGTCCATTGTCAATTATCAATTCACCCAATCTCCTTCTGGTACGCCACCACATCCAGCACTTTATTGAATTTCTCCCCCACATTCTTAAAATGTGCACATTTGGTGTAGCCACATTTTTCGAAAAGGGCAATGCTGCCGACATTGTCGCCGGAGATGATACCAATCAGATTTTTCAGTCCATTTGAGATGGCGATTTGCTCCAAATAAATTAAAGCGACCTTCCCAATACCTTTGTTGCAGAAATCGGGATGCAGATAGATGGTTACCTCGGCCGACCGGTCATAAGCCTGCCGTTTCTTGTAGTTGGTGATAAAACTATAACCGGCCAGCTCCTTGTCACAGTAAATAAGGTAAGAATTGTACCATGGGTGGTTGAGGTAGATAAACTCCTTCAGCTGATCCGTCGTGATGGGTTCCGTATGAAATGTAGCCGTCGAATTTTCGATGTACCAATCGTAAATCCCTTTGATCGCAGGCAGGTCCTGCTCTTCGATCGGTTTAAATTCTATTTCCATTTGCGGGCTAATTGAATGAAACGAATCCCTGCTAAAAGCCAACTCAAAAGTATAAAAATGTTCGCACCGAAGGGCGCAAAGGTTTCACAAAGTAATCCTGGTGATTGAACGATCTCATTCTTATATAACTTCCAATATTTCACGCAAAGGTCGCAAAGAAAGACGCAAAGAAGTCAGAAATGAACTTTGCGCTCGTTTGCGGTTTTGCTTTGCGACCTTTGCGTGAAATATTGGAGTTATTTAATTTGGAGGTTATATTATTTTCGTACTGATGGACTACTAAACACAAGTTTGCCCTTTGCTTTTTTGGCTACTTCGCGGTGAAAGTCTAACTATTTGTAACTTTGCTACCAAATTTAATCGATAACACATTGAGAAAATTTATCTTCAAAACAACGGTTCTCCTGCTGATCATAATTGCAATGGTTGGCTGCAAAACTATTGAACCGCAGATGCCTACCGAAAACTACACCTATGTTACCGTAAAACCCCAGACCTCAGCGGTAAGCCTGTTTGCCGATCTGGAGATAACCCGATTGGAGGCGCTGATCAACAGCAATACCGATAGTGTATTGTATGACGACAACAGCCTCACCGACAATGGAGGGGACAATCTGATGCTCAAGGCATGGAAAAATGGTCAAATCAAAATCTCGCTGCAGGATAATCTCCTCTCTTGGGAAATTCCATTGCGCCTCTCCATCAAAAAAGCGGTTTTCATGGTAGCCTTCAATCATCCAATCGGTGACATAGTGGAAGCAAACGGAGAGATCAACCTGAAATTCAAAACCAACTTATCCGTCAACAGCGACTGGAGCATAAAAACCATTACCAATTCCGACGATTATGAATGGACCAAGAAACCCACGCTGAAAGTCGGCGGAATAACCATCCCGGTTACGCCAATCGCCTCGCTCTTGTTAAAAGTCAATCTCGACGGTTATTCCAAAAAGATTGATGAGACGATAGCAGGTAGCTTTAATTTCAGGCATTATGCGGAAAAGGGATGGCAAATGATGTTTGAACCGATGAAAATACCAGGAAATTACAATGCCTGGTTATCCATGACACCCACCTCCGTCTCCCTAATGCCCATCAAGGGAAGTAACGGACACATCCGTTTCGGGACAAAAGTGACTGCCGACATCGAATGCCTTCTCGATAAACAACCAACAGCGGCAAAGGTGACCCCACTTCCAAACCTGCTATCTTTTGAGAATGCAAGTGATACCTTTCGTATCAACCTGATGACCGATATTCCCTACCCTACCATTGAACGGCTCACTTTTGAAGAGCTGCGTGATTCGAGCTATTCATTTGGAGATAAGCGCCTTAAATTTGAGTCATTGCGGGTTTATGGTTCCAGTGGACTTCTGACCGTCGAAACCAAAGTGAAGGGAAGCATCAAAGGCACAATCTACCTGACAGGTACCCCCTACTTTCATCCGACCGATACCACTTTGCGGATTAAGAACCTCAAATTTGACCTGAAGACGCGGAATTTGTGGATGAAATCGGCCAAATGGCTCTTCAACGGAAAGATGGAACGAACCTTGACAGAGGCCATAGCCATTCCATTCAAGAGCAACGTCAGGGATATTGAAAGCAACATCCAGGGTTACCTGAACCACCGAAAACTTGGTTACGGTTTTGAACTCAACAGCAATCTGACGAAAATCAGCGTTTCTGAACTGATTCTTACGCCTGAATCTGTCAAGGCCAATCTGCTCTTTTCAGGAAAGCTTTCCCTTGGCATGGATGAAGGGGGGCTGAAAATCCCAGCGGATCACCCTATTCCTTGATGATCCTCATTTGGTAGAAAGAGCGGTAGACAAAAACGAGCGCAATCATCAGAAAGACTACCCCTACATAGGGAGAAATTGTCCTGAAACCTTCATTGATAGCGATTTCCATTGCAAGGAGTCCGAACAAGGTGGTAAATTTGATGATCGGGTTCAATGCTACGGATGAAGTATCCTTAAACGGGTCGCCAACGGTATCACCGACTACCGTAGCATCATGCAAAGGGGTACCCTTCTCTCCCAGATCAACCTCGCAAACCTTCTTGGTATTGTCCCAACACCCTCCGGCATTGGCCATAAAGATGGCCTGAAACAATCCAAAAACAGCCAGGGAGATAAGATAACTCACGAAAAAGGAGACAGACATATTCCCCTCTGCACTTCCTGCCCGGGCCCAACCAGATGGAGCGGAGAAGAAGGCAAATGCCAGCGCGAATGAGAAGATCGCAATGAAGATGTTGATCATTCCGGCATGTGCATAGTTGGTACAGATCCGTACTACCTCCTTGGAAGTGGCCACAGAAGCCTTGGCGTCCGCATCAAAATCGAGGTTGATGTTGTCCTTGATGTACTGCACAGCCCTGTAGGCGCCGGCCGTAACTGCTTGTATGGATGCCCCGGTGAACCAGAAAACTACACTCCCGCCGGCCAGAAAGCCCATAATCGTATAGGGATTAAGGAGACTCAGGATGAGCTCAGGTTGAACACCCAATTTTTTTTGAATGATCAGAATAAGGGAAAATATCATCGTGGAGGCCCCTACCACAGCGGTGCCAATCAGAACCGGCTTGGCAGTGGCTTTGAAGGTATTTCCGGCCCCATCGTTGGCTTCAAGGTAATGTTTGGCCTTTTCGAAATCGGGTTTAAAGCCAAAGTCCTTCTCGATCTCATGTTCAATATTCGGAAGTTTTTCGATCAGCGAAAGTTCATAAATGGATTGCGCGTTATCTGTTACCGGACCATAACTATCAACGGCAATGGTGACAGGGCCCATCCCCAAAAAGCCGAATGCGACCAATCCGAATGCAAAGATCGAAGGATAAACCATCAGGTTGTTAGGAATGTAACTACTGGCAATATAAGAGATGAACATAAGGAGGATAAAGACAAGTCCCAGCCAGAAAGCGCTGAAATTACCCGCAACCAGGCCCGATAAGATGTTGAGCGATGCTCCGCCTTCGCGGGAAGCGGCAACCGTTTCGGCTACATGGGTCGATTTTGGACTGGTAAATATTTTGGTGATTTCAGGAATCAGCGCCGCGCCAAACGTTCCGCAACTGATGATTGCTGAAAGGGTTACCCAAAGATAACCGGGCAGATGCCCAATCAGGTAGTAACTTGCAATGAAAGTTACCACGATCGAAATAAGCGATGTGAGCCAAACGAGCATCGTCAGAGGTTCCTCGAAATCAAGGTCCTCTTTGTCTTCATGGAAGAGTTTGGTAAACTGCTTGTTCAGGTGAAATGAACCGATTGAGGTAATCACCATCAGAATCCGCATGGCAAAAATCCAGGTCAGAAAGGTGCTTTGGAACATGATCTTCTCACTTTCAGGCAGACTCTGCCCGATGGCAAGCACGATAAAACTGATCAACGCGACTCCGGTTACGCCATAGGTTTCAAAACCATCAGCCGTTGGACCAACACTGTCGCCGGCATTGTCACCGGCACAATCCGCGATAACCCCCGGATTTCTCGGATCGTCCTCCCTTATCTTAAAATAGATTTTCATCAAATCGCTGCCTATGTCGGCAATTTTGGTGAAAATCCCACCCGCGATACGCAGCGCACTTGCACCTAGCGACTCGCCAATGGCAAACCCTATAAATGCGGCGCCAGCCATCTCCCTTGGGACAAAAAGTAAGATAATCAGCATCATAATCAACTCCACGCAAATCAACATCACGCCAATACTCATTCCTGCATCAAGCGGAATGTTGAGTAATTTCACCGGTTTTCGCTGCAGCGAGGCAAATGCCATTCGACTATTGGCATAGGTATTCATCCGGATGCCAAACCATGCAACACTGTACGATCCCAGGATTCCAATCAGGGTCCAGAAGAGAATAAGCGCCACTTGCGAAAACAAATAACTTTGCAGGAACCCGAAGTAAAAACCGATGATACTGCCAATCACCACAAACAAAACGACAATAAATTTCCCCTGTTGGATCAGGTAGGTCTTACAGGTTTCAAATATCACTGCAGATACTTCAAGCATGGAGGGATGTGCCGCCATTCGCTTAATTTTGAAAAATATATAGAGGCCAAACGCGATTCCGAGAAAGCAGACCACAAATCCCATCAACAAAAGGTTGTTTTGCTGGGGAGACAATTGCGGAATAACAAGATCAGCTTCACTGGCCTTAGAAACGATCGATGAAAGCAGTGCGAGGAGAATGACAGCAAGTTTTTTCATGGGCATTACATTAATATTAGGCAGTTTCAATAGCTTGGTTAAAGCACGCAAATATATAAAACCAAATATTTAAATAACTACACTTTTGAGATAAATATTAAATTAATGTTAACTTTTTTAATAATCAACGAAATAATTGGCGAATTATCGCTTTTTTTTACCATAAATATTCGGAATATTTAAAAAGAAACACCTGCAGCATTTGGCTACAGGTGTTTGAATCCCCTGACACATCTTTGGATTACCGTGTCCGAAATTGGGTAATTGATTTGAATGAATTAAAATGATTTAGTCTGACACTCCGGCAGGGTTTCGCGACTTTTTTGACCACTGGCTATCGCCCGGCAAGTTCTTTTACTCTCATCCAAACACCATCATCTACCGGAATTCCGAGTTCGTTATTCTCTTTCCTGATTTTCATGGATTGTTCTCCCGGATATAGGATCTCTCCCCCTTCATATGCCGGAATGGATGATTTAAGTTGCGCTATGGTCTCATTAATGGCCTGTTCCAAAAACTCCGGCGCATTCAATTTATGGGGATCAAAAGCAATAAACACCTGGTTGTTTCTGCCGCAATTCCCTTTACCTGCATTGTCTACACCTGAAGTGGTTAGTCCTCCTGATAACATGGCTGAAAAAAGATCCAGCATGACAGCGAATCCTGAGCCCTTCCAGTAACCCGTCGGCAAAAGGCGTCGGGTCTCTTCGATGTCTCCGGGTTTATCCGTAAGATTTCCCTCCTTATCATACCCGCCAGGATATGGAAGTTTCTGGTTCTTAAGCCGGGTCACCTGCAGCCTTCCATAGGAGTATAGCGACATGGCCATATCAAGAACCAGGGGACCTTCATTTCTGGGAATTGCCATGATAAAAGGATTGTTGCCGATGCATTCTGATTTGGAGCCCCAGGCAGGCATGCACGATTCGGTATTGGTCCAGCAAATGGCGGCAAAACCTCTCTCCGCGGCCTGCCAGCCGTAGGTACCGCCCCGCATCCAATGGGTGGAGTTCCTCATGCTGACAATTCCATAACCGAGTTCCGCAGCCAATCCGATGGAACGGTCCATGGCAAACAAGGAGTTGAGAACTCCCGGACCCAGGTTGCCATTGAAAATTTCCATTGCTCCAAGCGCACTCTCCAGGTTCGGTTCGCCATTGGCATCCACCCAGTTTTTATTCAGGTATTCCACAAATCTTTCGACGCGGTTCAATCCGTGTGAATAGACGCCATCCCTGCTTGTTTCAGTATGTATCCGGGCACAAATATTTGCCTTCCCTTCCGGCATGCCTGCAAGCAAAAATGCCGACTTAATGGTGTCGTGCATCTCATGAAAACTGATTCGGGTCATCTATTATCAGATTAAGTTGAACTCATTTGAATCCTTTTAAAAATAGATTTATTTTTTAATTGAACACACATCAATGTCGTTTAGTTAATGATATTGATTATATCCCCCCGAGTCCTTTGTGAGAACCTTTGAGTCCTTCGCGTTGAAATTTAAACAGTTAACCACAACGGTCACAACGGATAGCACAAAGGAAACACAAAGAATAACGTTAATTAAACGACATTGTATCCAAATTTGAAATTTATTCGTAATTAGACCTAATTAAAATAGTAAATCTCAACAGAAATTAATATTATTGCGCCTCAATTATTCAATTTAGATATGCCCCTCTATAACTCAATCGACCGGAAAATATTGATAGCTAACCTGATGTCGGAAAAATTTGTCCGGAAAACGATCTCATTTTATCGATACTTTATCCTAGATGACCCTCAGGGTTTCAGGGATCAAATCTATCGCGAATGGAATGAAATGAAATGTTTTGGAAGGATTTATATAGCCAGGGAGGGAATCAATGCCCAAATGAGTATCCCGGAAGAAAAGATGGAAGATTTTTTAGAATCCTTAAAGCATCATCAGATTTTTGACCAGATCCCGATCAAATATGCCATCGAGGACAATGGCAAATCTTTTTACAAGTTATCGATCAAGGTGAAGGCGAAGCTTGTGGCGGATGGCCTGGATGATCAGACGTTTGACGTCACCAATGTTGGCCGGCATCTGAATGCAAAAGAGTTTCACGACCTGGTTGGGACAGACGAGCACATTGTGGTAGATATGCGAAATCATTACGAATCGGAAATTGGCCGTTTCAAAGGCGCCATCTGTCCTGAAGCGGATACTTTTCGTGAGGAGCTTACCATTGTTACCGATATTTTAAAAGACAAAAAGGACTCGAAATTATTGCTCTATTGTACCGGAGGCATCCGCTGCGAAAAGGCGAGCGCCTATCTTAAACACCATGGTTTTAAAGATGTTAACCAACTTCATGGTGGAATTTTGGAATATGCCAGAAACATCAGGCAGCTTAATTTGGAGTCACATTTCATCGGAAAGAATTTCGTCTTCGATGAGCGGATGGGTGAGTCTGTGGATGGACAAATTATTGCACGCTGCCATCAATGCGGAAAGCCCTGCGATATCCATTCCAATTGTGCCAATGAGCTGTGCCATTTGTTGTTCATACAATGTGAGGATTGTGCCGTTCAATTTGAAAAATGTTGTTCGACCGAGTGTCGAGACCAGAAAAACAGCCCGGAAGCAGAAAAATTGCTGCTGAGAAAGCAACATAACTACACATTTGGGAACAAACGAATCTACCGCAAAAGCTTCCGCCTTGCAAAAAATCAGATTTAGCAGAAACCGGGCCCTTTAAATTAAAGTGATCCATTTCCCAAATTCATTCGTATAAATAATATTGCTGATTCAGGGCCTTCATTCAATCAAATTAAAAAAATGATGAGGGCAAATCGGCAATACGCTTTTTAAGACTATCAAAGTTTTAACTATTTTGCGACATGAATTTTCTTGCCCATCTCTATCTTTCCGGTGATTCTGACGAAATTATGCTTGGAAATTTCATCGGGGATTTTGTGAAAGGGAACAAGTACCGGGACTATCCTGAAAAGGTAGCCTACGGTATCCGTCTTCACAGGAGCATCGATTCATTTACGGATAGCCATGCAAATGTGAAGGCTTGCATGCAATTGCTCAAACCCGGTTACGGCAGATTCTCCGGTGTGATCGTGGATATTTTCTTCGACCATTTCCTGGCATCCAACTGGAACGACTACTCTGCCGTTACCTTGCGGCAATTTACCCGCCAGGCCCATTCCGTATTCTTTTCCAATTTTCTCTTGCTGCCCATGCGGGTGAAACAGTTTTTACCCTTCCTGATTCAGCACAAACGGCTCGAATCCTATGCTCAGAGGGAAAATCTGTTCCATATCCTCGAGATCATGTCAAAAAGGACCTCATTACCATCCAACAGCGATTACGCCATGGCTATGCTCAATCAGGAATATGATCTTTTTGAGGAGCATTTCAGGAGTTTCTTTCCGAAATTGACAGACTGGGTCGAGCGTGAATTTTCTGTCACCATCTCCAAGCCGGAAACGATTTACTTGTCAGGAAATTTATAACAGATGAAGAAACTTAATCTATTGCTCTTCGCCTCTATCATTTTGATAGCTGACAACCAAAATCTCCTTGCCGTATCCGCTTACCCACTTCCTGTTGAGATTACCCAACCCGATGGTACAAAGATCATGATCGTTCTGAAAGGCGATGAGCACATAAAATGGGCCCAAACTATGGACGGGTACACCATTATGCGCAACAGTGCAGGTATATTTGAATTTACGAAGATCAATCCCAATTTTGATATGGTACCTTCCGGGATACGGGCAAAAAATGAGCGGGAAAGAAGCAATTCGGATATCCAGTTTCTTAACAACACACCCAAAGGTCTGAGTTATTCAAAAAGTAAGGTCGGAATCCTGAAAAGCATCTCAGTAAAGGGTCCAGTGAACAAAATGAAGTCTGCCTCAACGACTGGAACACGAAAGTTGATCTGTATACTCATCGGGTTCACCGACAAAGCATTCACAAAAACAAAGGCCGATTTTGAAAACTTGTTTAATCAGGTTGGCTACAATACGGACGGTGCGACCGGCAGTGTATTTGACTTTTACAAAGAAAATTCCTACAATCAGCTTAATTTGGCAGTCACCGTAGCCGAACCCTTTACTGCCGCCAACAACATGGCTTACTACGGGGCCAATGGTCCGGATGGAAGTGATGTAAATCCGGAAGCGCTGGTAACAGAAGCCGTAAAGTTCGCAGACCCTACCGTGAACTATGCCGATTTTGACAACGACCATGATGGTACTGTGGATGGGGTTTTTGTCATTCATGCGGGTTATGGAGAAGATTCAGGATAACTGCAGTCAACGATGACGGACCGGAAAGCGCTTTTGGCAACCAGGCAACCACCATTATCAAAACAGGCATCATCCCGCTTGTCAAAATGAAATGGGGTGAAGTGTTGATTTGCTCCAATGTTGGGGATTCTATTGTCAGATATCAATGGTACAAAGGGAGCAACCTAATTCCGAATGCGACACAACAATATTATGCGACAAATAAAGTTCAGGGTCTTTATTCCGTGCTGATTGTAGATTACCAGGGATGCGTGAACGCCTCTAGATCCATATCCCCTCTTGGACTGAAATCGCTTTCTATTTATCCAAATCCGGCTACCAATAGCTTCACCCTGCAGATCAATGAACCGGCCGGAGGGGAGGCTATCATCAGGGTTATTAACTCCTCGGGCCTCAAAGTGATGGAATTTCAAACAGCAAACATTGACAGGGATTGGCTCAAGGTGATTCCTGTCAACAATCTGGAGAATGGAACCTATGTTGTTCAGGTATTATTGAATCAAAAGGAATTATTTTCATCAAAAGTCTTGGTTATCAAATAATTGCTTCCCAACAGACTGTTTCAATGAATTTGTTCAAAAACTGATATCGGTTTAATTTCTGGCCTTTCGTCAGTTAATGACCAATTTACTCTTATATATTTCTTTGCCAGCATTAATTTTTACCAGGTAGACCCCCTTGGGAGCATCCGAAAGATCTATTTCTTTTGTCGTTTGTTGCATTAGCTGTGCGGTATAGATTTTTACTCCAAGCAGATTGTAAACTTCAATCGAGTTGTCCATCCCGGCAAAGGTAATCGTAAACTTTCCTCTGGAAGGATTGGGATAAATACAAACATCATCACTGATTTCTATTGCCCCATCAACACCTGTGACAGGTAACCCATCCATAATCGTCAGGTCGTCGACCCACCAGGTTTGATCAACTGGAGAACCTACGCCAATGTACGGTCCATAGATCAATTGATTGAATTTCATATTTGGATGGATAGCAGTCCTGAACAGAATACTATCAGAGGTAATAAGCAGTTTCCGGTCAAGCCAGTACCGGATTTTCCCATTGGCCACCCCCACTCCTCCAACAATACTGTTTAGTTCAAAATAGGCTTCTACAAAATGCCAGTCATTTTTGTAAAATGGACCGGAACTGTTTCTGAAATAAATCGTATCCGCATCCCATAACCGGGCGCTGTAATAGCCACTCGTACTTCCGGGAGTGGCAAAACAATCCCTTCTGTCGACATACCCTTTCAATCCGTTGCATGCACAGACAGAGCGGCTTTCGGTATAGGTATAAGTGCTGAATTTCCCGTTGCATCCCACAAATGAGTTGTTGTTTAATAGGATGCAGTTTGGATCAACATTCTTCCCATCCTGTAGAGCAAGAAGGGGTTTCCCGGCATGTTGCTCCACATAAGCCGTGAGATAGGTGTCGGAAGGTCCCTGATAGACACCGTCCTCTGTGGTAAGGATATTCCATTCGTGCGGATGATACCCGACACCCGAGCCCACCCAATTGCTGCTGTATTTTACCCAGTAGCTGATATACAGTTTATCGGTCGCCGTAAAAAGGTGCCTTCCTGCCCCTGATTTCGTCGCACCTTTGGCAAAATTCCCGGCATAAGAGTGCGTGCCGTTTTTAAATTCGCTTGTTGTTCGCTGATCCGGGAATCCGTCATACCATCCTTTCGATGCAAAATTACCACTTTCGAAGTCCTCAAAAACCAATATCGACTGGGCAGACACCAGGGAAATTACTGTCATAACAGCAATCATGGTGACCACAAGACGTCTCACAGCATTCATTACTTTCGATTTTTTGGCATGTTTCATTCTCACTGCGCCATTACCAGATAAGAATAAGGGGATAAAGTAAGCTGTGACTTTAAGGCGACCAAATTCCCGGAAAACGCATCTCTCCATTCTGAACCTGCCAAGGTAGCAGGCAACGAATAATTGACAGGAGCGTTTCGTAAGTTGATAATCACAAGTACGTTCTCGGCTCCTGAAATTTTGGTAAAAGCACATATGTCTGAATTGCTGTAGGAGGCCAGCGTCCCTCTTCGAATCGCATTGCTGCGGTTCCTGAAAGCAATGATCTTTTTGTACTCCTCCACCATGTTTTGATTTTGATTCCACGTGATTGTTTGACCCAATTTCATCATGGACAGCGGATAGCTTGTACCCACTTCCTGACCGTTGTATATCATTGGCACTCCCTTCATATATGCTGCGACCAAAAAGGCCACCATCGAACCGGAGCTGCCTCCAAACAGCCCAAGGGGTGGTCCATCCGAACTGTTTACATCGTGGTTGGTAATGTACCTTACGACCATATTCCCCTCTCCGGCTCCGGCATATTCCGATGCATTCAGGTAGTCAATCTTCGTAACAGGTTGATTTGCACTGAAAATATATTTTATCTGATCATAAAACGGGAATCCAAAAGTATAATTGAAACCGGATGCAAAATGATCGTTTCGGGTTCCTTCAGCCATCAGCAGGAGTTTATGGGTTGTGATATTTCTCAGCGTATCAATCGCCTGTTTCCAAAAATCAGCCGGTGGTCCATCGGCATAATCACATCTGAATCCGTCGCAGTTGGCCGTATAAACCCAGTATTTCATCATCCCTATCATCTCGTTGCGCATGGCAGCGCTGGTAAAATTAAGCTGTGCTACATCAAGCCATCCCAGTACGGGACTTTTAATATTTCCACCGGCATCCTGCTGGTACCAATCTTTGTGCTTGCTGATCCATGCATTGTCCCACGAAGTATGATTCGCTACCCAGTCCATGATCAAGGCCATTCCCCGGCTATGAGCTCCATCAACCAGCTTCCTCAAATCAGTGAGGGTCCCAAATTCACTGTTCACTGCCATATAATCCTTTACGCAATAGAGTGAATTAATCGCCTTCAATACGCCAACAGGATAAGTCGGCATCAAATAAATAACATTCACTCCAAGGGCTTTGATCGAGTCGAGCCGGTCAATCACTCCCTGAAAATTACGTGTCGAACTGAAAGCACGCATATTTACCTGGTAAATTACAGCATCGCGCGGATCGGGAACACCTGCAAACGGAGTACCATACTGTGTCAGCTCTATTCTGCCGGGACTTTCGGCTTTGCTGCAGGAAACACTTAGCAGGATGAAAATGAATACTAAAAAATAATTTCTCATGGTAGTAAACTGATTATTTTAGTTTGATAATAGTAGTGATTCTTTTGATATCTATTATTGAAGATTACCAGAATGGTGCTATTTTTGAAATTTAGCCTTGACGTAGAGATTCTAAGTTCCACGAATAAATTAATATCGTATTAATAACTTTGTAGCGCTCACCAATTCAGGATTATATATCATTGTCGACTGTCCATTTTCAATTGTCAACTACTTAACTATTATCACAAATGAAGAATTCAAAATTTCTACTAACTGCTTTGCTGCTAATCCTATTGGCATTTCCATCCTTAGCAAAAGAGGTGTTTTACAATGTACTCAATTTTGGCGCCAAAGGGGATGGCAAAACCAACAATACCAAAGCCATCAATGCTGCCATTGAGGCCGCTGCGAAAAACGGTGGCGGAACAGTCTATTTCCCTGCCGGGAATTTTCTATCCTTCACCATTCGGATGAAAAGCAAAATCACCCTTCATCTCGATCAGGGAGCCGTGTTGATTGGCGACCAGGAGGTGAACGGAGTAGGATATGACCTGCCGGAGGAAGATGCCTGGTACAAGAAGTTTCAGGACTTTGGCCACAGCTACTGGAAAAACAGCCTGATCTATGGTGACAGCCTGCGTGATATAGCAATTACCGGCAATGGAATGATCTGGGGAAAAGGGCTGTACACATTTGATAAACCAAATATCAAAGGTTCCGGGAACAAGGCGATCGGACTTAAAAATTGCTTCAATGTAACCATCAAAGACATATCCATTCTTCATGGTGGTCACTTTTGTATTTTGGCAACAGGGGTGGACAATCTGACCATCGACAATGTTCGTGCCGATGCCGATCGCGATGCATTTGACATAGACTGCTGCAAAAATGTGCGCGTTTCGAACTGCAACATCAACTCCCCTACCGATGACGGACTATGCCTAAAATCCTCATTCGGGCTAGGTTATGCCAAGGCTACGGAGAATGTCACCATTACCAATTGCCACGTTTATGGTTACGACCATGGCACCCTGATGGATGGCACCTTTAAAACCGATTTTAAAGACGAAGCCCCGAATGCGAACCATAGCATCACAGGCCGATTGAAACTGGGAACCGAGTCGAACGGGGGATTCAAAAACATCGCCGTATCCAATTGCGTCTTCGAACACTCACGCGGCATCTGCATCGAAACAGCCGACGGTGGACTGATTGAGGACGTGGTGATCGACAACATTACCATGAGGGATGTGACCGATACCCCCTTCTTCATCCGGCTGAATGCCCGCATGCGTGGCCCCGAAGGAACTCCGGTGGGCGTTTGCAGGCGCATCACCTTAAGCAACATCAACGTTTATGATGTGGGCGGCCGTCCCAAATTTCCCGAAGTGGGAGCCTGCTTGGTGATGGGCATTCCCGGACATTACATCGAAGATTTGACCCTAAGTAATATCCGCATCTATTTCCGGGCCGGAGCCTCCAAAGAGGCAATCGACAAGGAGGTTCCCCAAAATATCGATGTCTATCCCGATCCGTACCGCTGGCACACTCTGCCTGCATACGGGATGTACTTCAGATATGTGAAAGGACTTCGGGTAAACGATGTGGTGCTGCGCTACCTAAACCGGGATGAGCGTCCTGCCTTTGTACTGGACGATGTTCATGGCGCAACATTTTACAACATAGATGCCCAAAAAGGCGATGGCGCCCCTCAGTTTATTCTGAAAAATGTGACCAATTTCGTTACGCATCAGGTGAATGGAGTGGAAGATACGAAAGTGGATAAGGCAGAGAAGACAGAACTTTAGTAGTGCTCACTATTGAATCAATGAATTCCGTAAATGAATAACAAAAAAAATTCACGCAAAGTTCGCAAAGTAAAACCGCAAAGGAGCGCAAAGTTTAAATCCGAACTCTTTGCCTCTTTCTTTCCAAACTTTGCGTGAAATTTAGAGTTACATGATTGGAGGATCGCTGACTATGACAGTTCAATCTCTTTTTTGATACCATTTGTAACAACCCCAATTTTACCATTTGAGATTATTTTGGAATCAATCTTTACGATGGGCAAAATACCTTTGGTCGTGCTTGTGATAAATACCTCATTAGCAGCCAGCAATTCATTGATTTTAAAATCAACTTCCTGAATGCAATAGCTTTTGAGCCCTAAGATCCGTTTTCTGGTTACACCTGCCAGCATTTTGGTTTTGGGTGTATAAATGCAATTATCTTTCACATAAAAGATATTGCTCCTCGAACATTCGCGGACCCAGTTCCTGTCGGTATACAACACTTCGGCAGCGCCACTTTCTGCAAGTTTTTGGGATAAACTGACAGACCGGATGTAGTTGATTGTTTTGGCCTCCGGAACCTCACGCTGGTATTTTGCCGTAATCAGGCTTGCGCCGTTTTTCCATGCCTCCGGCCATTTGACTTCAAATGGCTTGTTGATCACTATCAATGTGGATTTGTCAGTCGATAAGGTGAAATCATCGGTCGACGGACCTCCGGTAAGTATAATTTTTACAGATGAATTCCGGATATCATTTTTAGCTACCAATTGAGCTACAATTTCGGCCAGCTCCTCTTTGGAATAGGATAGATGAAGATCCAGCAAATCCGCCGAGTGAATAAATCTGTCCAAATGATCAGACAAGAAGCGTGGAACCCTTTCCCTTACCAGGAAGAAATCAAATACAGCATATCCCCGTTGGATGATCAGATCTGAAACATGCACTGAAGATTGGCCAAAAGGTATATACTCCCCGTTGATAAATGTAAAATTGCTATCCATGGTTTAGAATATAATTGTCCACCACCCAAGCTGCAAACGGGAAACAGCAGGTAAACGCAGGAGATACCGCATTCAGCACATGGATCGAATCCCTATCCCTTTCCACCACGAAATCCATGATCAACTCCCTGGTTTGTTTGTTGAGCAACTGTGCGCGAATACCCGGTTTCCCCCATTCGGTGAAGCCTTTTACATCGATTTTGTGAACCAGCTCCTGCGCCAGACCGGCAAAATAGCTCCTTTTGTACTTTTTGATCTCCTCCAGGGCGATGCTTCTGAAATTAAATGAATTCCGAAGGAACAAGGAGGCTTCCCAGGAGAGTATTCCTGCCATTTCTAACGGACTGAACCGGTCGAACCCATGGTAGTTTTCACGCCAGAAGGCGGGGGTTGAGGTTGGTCCGATTTTTACTGTTCCGTCAACCGTAACTGTAAAGTGTACCCCCAGCCATGGATTTTTCAGGTTGGGGACGGGATAGACGTTGGTCGTTACCGGGATTTCGTTGCCATGATATTTCAGATAGATCCCCTTGAACGGAATAATGGTATATTTTTCCGAGAAGCCGAAGTCACCGGCTACTTGATCCGCATACAATCCTGCTGCATTGATAATCTTTGTGGCAGTAAAAGTATTGCCCAAAGTGGTTTTAATACGGTTTCCCTCCAGCCTGGATTGATATCCTTCACCGAAAAAGAACTCTATTCCCTTAGCTTTCAGTTCGTTTTTAATCGCGTGAGTAACTTCGGAAGGATCAACAGTGGCAGTATTGGGTGAAAACAAGGCATGTTTAAACGTTTTCACGTTGGGGTCAATGTCAAACAACTCCTTTTCATCAATCAATTTGACCTCAACACCATTGACCTTTCCCCTTTTTTCAAGTTCAAAAAGTGCTGGAAGCTCGCTTTCGTCCTTCGCAACGACTACTTTTTTACACTCATTGATCTTTAAATTGTTGGCATAGCAATATTCCCTTAACTGCCGGTTACCGTCCCTGGTGAATTTTGCCTTCAAGGTATCAGCCGAATAATAAAATCCGGCATGCAATACGCCGCTGTTCCGTCCGCTGCCATGGTAGGCAACATCAGCTTCCTTTTCCAGTACGGCAATCCCGGAACCGGGGAATCTGCTCCTCAGTTCCCTGGCGATGGCTAAACCTACTATTCCTCCCCCAACAATCAGATAATCAAAATGCATGGATATATTTTTAATTCACAGGCCTCCAAAAATGGATTTAATTGTTCGATGAAATTTATGGATCGAAGTAACCGGTGGTGCATACATGAGGATACACTTTTTGCTCACAACCGGCAAGCCAAGCCTGTCGGCCGTTTGCTGGACTTCGCTTGACCAGGATCCCTGCTGCAACCATATATTATTCAGACCAACCTGAGCAGCCTCTTCCAATACCGGGGGAACCTTGGCCGCCGGAATAGAAACCAACAGGGCATCTGCCTTTCCTTCCAGGCTTTTCAGGTTTGGATGGCAGATGATCCCATCTATTTCGGTGGCAGTATGATGAACCGGATAAATTTCATATCCTCTTGAAATTAACTCTTTACCGGCCATATTCCCGAATTTTTTCCCTGAACGTGAGAACCCAACCAATGCAATTCTTTTAGAACTGATAAAGCTTTCAATCTGAGGACTCATACGACTGCGTTTTTTTGTATTTATAAAAATTCAGATTTTCATGGCTATATTTCTCAAACTTTCCAATGTTCTCAGAGGATTGGAAACAATCACGCTGTTGGCAAGCCACGCCGGAATTTCTCCGGCCGGATCGGCATGAAACTGGTAGACAACCTGAATCGTTCCAGGGGCAATTTCATCAAGGTCCCAGAAGCCGGAACCATTGTAAACACGGATAAACCCTTTGTGCTCCTGTTTGTAGTCACCACGCGGTGTCAACTGAATCCTGGCATGTTTGCCATTTTCGGAAAAAGTTGTAGTAGCCTCATAGATAGCATCCCTATCGGCAACCGGCCATGGAGTTGGAATGGTAATGTAATGGATGTCATTGTATTTACCTTTCTGTTCCAAAACTTCAGCACCACTACAATTCGGAAAATTCTTGGGATAATTCTTTACGTCAGTAATCACATCCAAAACCTTTGTCAAAGAAGTCCTGGGAATAGTCACAGTGGCCCTGAACTCTTCAAAGGGCGATCCGACAACGTTTCGGGTATATATTTTGACTCCCGACTCCTCCTTCCTTAATTTCCAGTGCGTGGTTACACCCGCGTTGAAGTTAAAGAGTATAAAACAAGCCAGTATTGATCTGATGAACAACATACAATTCAAATATTTTTATAATTCAACAGATAAAAGTTCAAAAAACATATTTCAGGTTAACCAGATAAATTCAGGTAAAATAGCTGGCCTCAAATTTAATTAACAAATTTAAATGCTACTATTTCGAAATGGCAATTTGTCAAAAAAATTCAAAAGACATTTTTCAGAATTCTTAGCTGGTCACGTGAATAACCAACTTATACGCTTAATTATGCTTTTGGGTTTCCCTCGGTTGATTACCCATCTGAAACTTCAGGATACCACCATTAATAATATCCTGGTGCGAAATTGTTTTCTTATCGTATTTTTTGCCGTTTAATTCGACCGACTGCACATATAGGTTTGCATCCGTGAGCCCGATTGCCTCCACCGTAAAAATTTTGCCGTTGGCCAAAGAGAGGGTTGCCTTTTTCACCTGCGGGGCGCCCAAAACATATTCGCCGCCACATGGATTGACAGGGTAGAACCCCAGATTGCTGAAGATTAACCATGCCGACATTTGACCGCAGTCATCGTTTCCGCACAATCCATTGATCTTGTCCTGATACTTTGTCTGTGTAATCTGACGAACCAATTTCTCAGTTTTCCAAGGTTTACCGGCAAGTGAGTAGAGGTACGCAACATGATGACTTGGTTCATTTCCATGCGCATATTGACCAATCAGTCCGGTAACATCCGCCACAAAACCGCTTTGCTCTTTTTTGACCGACATCTCAAACAGCGAATCAAGTTTGCTTGTAAAATAATCCGGTCCGCCCATCAATTGCACCAGTCCGGGCACATCATGCTGTACATGCCAGGTATATTGCCAGGCATTGCCTTCGGTGTAATCCCCTCCTGACGAACTGGCGTGGGAGAGTCCAAAGAAATTAAATGGCGTCCGCCAGTTCCCTTTCGAATCCTTGCCGCGCATCAGCCTGGTTTGGGGATCGAACAGGTTCCTGTAATATCCGGAACGTTTGGTAAAAAACTCAAAATCATCCTGTTTATGCAGTGCTTTGGCGAATTGGGCGGCACAATAATCATCATAGACCGATTCCAGCGTCCGCGATACCGATTCCTCATTAACCAGATCAAAAGGATAATACCCGTACTTGTCGTATACATTCCAGTTCGAATTCCGATGGTTTTGGGTCAGGGAAGATTTAACAGCCTGGTAGGCCTTCCCTGTATCAAATCCCCTGAAGCCTTTCAGGTAGGCGTCCACGATGACCGGAACGGCATGGTTTGCAATCATGCAATAGTTCTCCTTCCCCCACATCTGCGATGTTATTTGGTTGAATGAACAGATGGTACATGGAGGTATAAAAAATATCCTTCTGTTCCCTGGTCCCTTCAACCTGGATCCTGGAAAGTAGTTTGTTCCATTTGGCCCTTCCTTCCCGACATACCTTATCGAACTCCCATTCAGGAATCTCCGCCTGAAGGTTTTTCCTGGCGTTTTCGATTCCCGTGGAGGAAAGGGCTACTTTGACCAACAACTCTTCGCCTGGTTTCAGATCGAAATCGAATACCATTCGCGGCGCCTTTTCCCGTGCATCCTGTTTGGGCAGCTCCCTCCTGCCGGTTATTGGCCTGCTGAATTCGATCAGATAATAGTAGGTGCGATCGAGCCAAACCGATGTCCGGCAAAATCCCGAAATGACCTTGTCGCTTTCCAAGGTAACTTTGGCATCCAAAACGTGTTCACGCAGAACGTTGTCGTTAAAAACCATTCCGCTCTGAAAATCGATCAGCAAGTGGGACGGTTCATTCCCCTGAAACAAGTACTTGTGTATGGCGGTATGTTCGGCGGCGGTCATTTCGGCCTTCACGCCGAAATCTGTCAATACAACGGAATAATAGCCCGGACTGGCCTGTTCCTGCCCCTTCTTAAATTTACTGTTGTAGTTTTTGCGCACCGGATTTCCTGTAAAGGGCAACATCAGCAGGTCGCCCAAATCAGGGCAACCGGTGCCGTTGAGACGGTCCTGGGAAAAGCCGTTGATGGTCGAATCGGTCGACTGGTAGCCCGAGCAATAGGCCCAACTGCAGTTACCGGTCTCCGGTCCCACCTGAATCAGGCCAAAAGGTACGCAAGCCCCCGGGAAGCAATGGCCAAATTCGGATGCGCACACAAATGGGTTGACATACTTCGTGTAATCTTCCGGTTGAACCGGTTTCGCCGATGTGAATAAAACAGTCAACACTCCAGCCAGGAGCCCGGCAAAACTCGTTTTAATCATTTTAGTGAAGTTGTTGTGGGTAATTAAATGCTAAACTATGATAAAAACTTGAATCAAAAAAAGAGGCAGTCTATTCCCGAAAAATTTTCATCATCTGTCACCAGCGATTATTATTATCCCCAGGTTAGGATTTGTTTCAAGGACAGGAAGCAATCCAAAAAGTGTGAATTATGCAAAACTTATTCGAAATTTTATAACATTAATTGCGAAGCACTTGTATACCTTGGACCAGTTTAAAATCTTTCATTTTTATTCAGCTACCAAAAGCAGAAGAGATGCCGATGCAAAAAATATCAAAATCAACAATACTGCATCGCGAGAACAATACAGCCATTGAACTTGCTTTGAAAGCTGCAAACATGGCATGGTGGAATGTGGACCTGATTTCCGGAGATGTCATTTTCGGAGAACGAAATGCTGAGATGTTGGGTTACCAAAGTGAGGAGTTTAAAAATTACAATGATTTTCTCGCATTGATCCATCCTGAGGATGCGGGAAGGGTTATGGACTCTATGAAAAGCCATCTGGATGGGTATGTTGATAAATACGAATCCGAGTACCGGGTCTTAACCAAGTCTGATGGTTATAAATGGGTTTACGGGAATGGGTCTGTCACAAAAAAAGACCGCACTGGAAAACCACTTACTATTGCCGGTCTTGTTATCGATATTAGCGACCGAAAACTGGCTGAAGAATTGCTCACAACCTCTGAAACAAGGTATCGCAGGCTTTTTGAAACTGCAAAGGATGGAATCATCATTCTCGATGCAGAAACAGGCATGATCATGGATGTCAATCCATTTTTGATCGACTTGCTGGGTTTTGATAAGGATCAATTTCTTAAAAAAGAAATTTGGGAGATCGGATTTTTTAAGGATATTCTTGCCAATTATGATAAATTCAAAGAGTTACAAATAAAAGAATATGTCCGTTATGAAAATCTGCCACTCGAAACTGCCCATGGGAAAAAGATCAATGTGGAATTTGTCAGCAACCTGTACAAAGAGAATCATAAAAATGTAATTCAATGCAATATCAGGGATATAACCAAGCGAAAAGATGCAGAGTTAGCCCATCATCAAAGTGAGGAGAGATTCAACCTGATCATGGAGCATTCAGCTGAAGCTATATTCATTCTAGACCATAATGGCAGGTATCTTTTTATGAATAAGGCAGTAACTGATATGGTTGGCTATACTGAAGCAGAAATCAAACAAAAATCTATCGCGGACCTTGTCCCCAAAAGCAAGCGTAATCAGTTTCGTGATCTTTTTGAAGTGGTACTTAACAAAGGCAAAATATTTGTAGAAATTGAACTGATAAATAAAAACGGAGATCATATTTCATCAGATTTCAATGCTGTTTTGTTACCCAACGGATTGGTGTATTGCAATTGTAAGGATATATCAAACAACAAGGAGAACGAACTTTTACTCAAACAAAAAAGCAGGCAATTAAAGGAACAAAATAAAGAATACCAGCTTTTAAACAAAGAACTTGTCCAGACCAACCAACAATTAATCATTGCCAAGGAAAAAGCCGAGGAGAACGATAGCCTTAAAACAGCTTTCCTGCAAAATATGAGCCACGAAATACGCACACCCATGAATGGCATTCTCGGATTTTCCGAATTGTTGAAAAGCCCACATTTATCTGACAAAGAGCAGCAAGAATTTATTCTGATTATCGAGCAGAGCGGCCAGCGAATGCTTAATATTATCAATGATATCGTCAATATATCGAAAATAGAAACCGGGCAGATTGAACTTTACTTACAAGAGACGGATGTGAACGAATTACTGAGGCAACTTTATGCTATTTTCAAACCCGAATCAGAATCCAAAGGGTTACAATTAAATTGCCAACCTGGTCTTCCAGATCATTTTTGTATGATTGAAACAGACAAGACAAAATTAACGCAGGTATTGTCCAACCTCATAAAAAATGCGATAAAATTCACTTCAGCCGGAACCATCGATTTTGGATATCAACTAAAGAAAAATGTTTTGGAGTTTTATGTTTCTGATACCGGTATTGGTGTTGCACCTGAAATGAGTGAAATCATATTTGAGCGTTTCAGACAAGTTGATATGTCACTTGCCAGAAATTTCGAAGGAGCCGGATTGGGACTCGCCATCTCCAAAGCTTTTATCGTGAAGCTTGGTGGTAAAATGTGGGTGAAATCGGAACTTGGCAAGGGCGCGAAGTTCCTTTTCATTATTCCCTATTGTATATCATCGCCAAGACATACCGAGATGCAGATCAAGAAACAACAGGGTGGGAGACTGCAAAATATCAATATCCTAATCGCCGAAGATGATGTAAACAGCATGCTGATGTTAAGAAAGATGCTGGAAATTGAAAAAGCCAATTTGTATTTTGCAAGAAATGGTCAAGAGGCAATAGATATTGTAATGACCGCACCCGAATTAAAATTGGTGCTTATGGATTTAAAAATGCCTGTTATGGATGGTTTTGAGGCAATAAAGGTGATCAAACAAATAAGACCGGAACTATACATCATTGCTCAAAGTGCGTATGTCTTCTCCAATGATCAGGACCAGGCCAGAAAATCAGGCTGTAACGATTATATTGAAAAACCAATAAGAATTGAACCGCTGATAGAGCTCATCAACAAGCATTTTGGAAATTCGTAATCATCGGCTCCAGGGCTGCGGATATGCAATTCCATCTGACGGTTAATAGTCATTAAAAAACTGCTCAATCGTTGCCAATGTCAAAAACATTTTACGATTTTCGGGAAACGGAATGAAACCAAACTTTGAATAAAAAAAGTCTAATTTCCACCCCTTATCCATCAAAAATTCACTTTAGATCATGTTTCCCATCAGGCAGGAACCTGACTGTTGGAGGCACCCGTTTATGGTCAAATAGATCATAACTTTTCTTGAGGTCGCCCCACAAAGCGACATCGTCCTTGTACCGTCCGTAGGTATAGGTTAATTTAGAATAGGTGGCATCGGTCAGCCGGGCCGGATAAATGGTCAGGCCAATCTCCGTCTGTCCGGCGTTGTAGGCTTCCACACAATAGACATATATCTCCCTGATCCGGTCGTCCGTCATGGCCAGGCATCCCGAAGAGATGCAGGAGCCGTGAATAAAGATATTGCTTCCCAAATGTCTGCGAACTCCCCTTACACTGTCCGATGCATTCGGATAATTGACCTTCATCGATAAATAATACTTGCTGAATGGATTGAGGTCGGAAATATGGTAAAACCCCTCCGGTACCTGCAAATCGCGCGAGCGACGCTTCGCCCCGACGTCGCCCGAGAGATCACAGATGGGAAACTCCCTGATCATCTTGTACACGGAGTCGCAACTGTTTTTGGCCCACAATTCCACCTTCTTCTCAGTTTTGAAAGCCCGAAGGTAAATCCGCAGGCTATCGCGCGAAATGGAAAATCCTGCCAGGGTACCCTTTACAATTTTTTCTTTGGCAGCATAAGCCTCCCTTACCCTGGTATATTTTAACTGCTTCTCCCGGTAGGTTTCTGAAGTCATTCCTGACCCCATGAAGCAGATGGGGAAGAGTAGTATCAACAATCTCATAAATCAGTCTAAAAAATAATCGGACAAAAATAGTGGAATAATGCTCAAATCCACAAACTCCTGCCTGACCTTTCCTAGCGATCTTTGGATGATCCGTTTGAATCGATGTTTTTCACCCTGCCAACTTTATGCCCAGATGTTGCATAAAAAAGAATGTAGCAATATATTGGGATCACAATCCAATAGGCGATCAGCGGTGTGCTGAGATCGGCAAGGCGGCCGTACAAAAGCGGAACAACCGCTGCCCCTGAGATGGCCATCACCATCATGGAAGAGCCGGTCTTGGTAAAACGTCCCAGTTTCGTGATGGCCAACGGCCAGATGGATGGCCACATCAGCGAATTGGCCAAGCCGAGAAAGGCGATAAACATGACGGAGACAAATCCTGTGGTTGCAATGGCCAAAAGAGCAAATATCAGGCCCATAACCGCGGATATGGACAAAACATTTTTTTGCGCCAGGTATTTGGGGATCACAATGATGCCAACGATATACCCAACCAGCATAGCAAAAATGGTGAATGAGGAGAAGAATTTTGCGGTGGCAATCGGAATATTGAGGTAGACGCCATAACTGATGATGGTGTTTCCCGCAATTACCTCAACGCCGGTATAGAGGAAGATGGCCAATACCCCAAGCAGCAAGTGTGGAAATTGAAAGACGTTTGTTTTCTCGGGACCTTCGGTCTCTTCGACGGCATTCTCCTCCTCGTGGTCGATATCGGGCAAATTTGAGTAGTAGAGGAACAGCGCCAGCAGCAAGAGGGCAACCATGATGATCAGATAGGGAACAATAACCCTGGATGCCAGGATGGTCAATTCCAGATTTTTTTGGTCAAGCGTCATGCTCTTAACCTTTTCAACGATTTCGTCAGCACCGTCCAGGGTGATGAAACCCAAAATAGCCGGCGCCAAAACCCCTGCGACACCATTGCAGATACCCATGATACTGATTCGTTTGGCCGCGCTTTCAATGGGCCCGAGAATTGTAACATAAGGATTTGATGCCGTTTGCAGCAGGGCCATGCCGGCGCCCTGGATAAACAGTCCGATCAAAAACAGGCTATAAGTCCTGGTGAGTGCAGCCGGAACGAACAGTAGTGAGCCCACACCCATCGTGACCAACCCTACAACCATCCCCTTCTTGTAACCGGTATGGGTGAGTAACCATCCTGCCGGGACAGACATAAAAAAGTAGGCGATGTAAAAGGCAAAAGCGACCAGATAGGATTGGAAGTTGGATAATTCACAGGCGATTTTCAGGTAGGGCACCAAAACCGCGCTTAACCAGGTGATAAAACCAAAGACGAAAAACAGGATGCCGATAATCACGATCGGACTGAATCCTTTTCTCTTGATTTGTTCAAAATTGTTCATTGTAGTAGTAAAAAGTTGGAGGTGCAAAATAAGAAAAAAAGTCAAGGCTTGCACTTACTTCCAAAAATGGATCTTCTTCTGACAGCAAGGCTGTGAAGGAGAATTCATAGTTGGTATTGAAAAACTTTAATCCTGGGTTACAAAATAATTTTGAAATAAAAAAGGCGGAATTTCGATTCCGCCTTTTGTTTTGAGGAGTCTGATATCTGCTATTTTAATCCATTTTTTGCGGCTGTCAATGCCTCAGCAAGTTCCTCGTTGGTTTTTGCTACACTGACCTGACTTATCAGGGATTTGGTTTCGGAGTTAAAGAAATAAACCACACCTGTTCCTCTGTACGCAGCAATGGCTTTATCCAAGCCCAATTTGTTCAATTCATCCGCTGATTTCATTTTTGTCTCATTGTTGGTCAAATCATTGGCAACAAATTGAACAGCCATGTCCTTGTTGTTTCCTTTAAAGGCTTCCATTGCCCGCATTCCGTTACTCTTGCATACCGGGCACCATTCGGCCTGGTTCACCACGGCAATAACTTTTGCCTTGTTCCCGGCAAAAGCAGATACTGATACGAATAATACTAGAGCAAAACCTGCGACGATTGTTTTTAGGGTTTTCATAACTTTTAAAATTAAAATTTGACTTTAATAATTGTTTCCAAACATTTTGTTGAAACTTTACCTTATAGTCGCTCAAAATTCAAAACCTGACAAAAAGGATGATAAAAAAATTAAGAGGAGATTCCATAAGAACTGAAATTCCTCTTAATCAAATAGATGTAACAATAAATATTTTACACATTTCCCTCAGACTCTTACTGCAAATGCCTCATCATCCTGACTAAATCTCATACGACAAACGCCTGACTGCCCTGAAGTTTGTTGTAATTTGCAGAAATTGATTTGAAGCTTTTTTTGGAAACGGCCTTACCCGTCTCCAGGTGGTATTTGAGCCAGATCATGACGCCAAAGAGCATCTTTCTGAACATTCCGATTAATTTTCAGCCTTATCCAGCTTGACTGAAATCTGCTCTTTGAGCTGTTTTATGTCAATTCCAATCTGCTGATTTTTCTGGTGCAGTCCAATGGCCTTTTCAAGGAGCATACTTTGCTTTTCATAGTTAGAGCAAGCATCACATACCATTTTATGTAATTTCAATTGCAGTCTTTCTTTGAAGGAGAGCTTGAAAAAAAATCTCTTTTCAATCAGTTCTGTCGCTTTTAAACACGAAAGAAGCAGTATATGCATCAATTTTTTCATTGTCTTTCTTCCTGTTTTAACTTTTGAACCAATTTATTTCAATACAATCCCTCAATTGCAGTTTAGCCCGATGAACAATCTGCCAAAAATTTGACGGAGTAATTCCCAATTCCTGACAAATTTCTTCCCCGCTTTTTTCGGTTAGGTATTTCAGCTTTACACTTGTACTCCACTTTTCAGGTAAAGCATTCAGGCAATTCTTAAGAACTGCCTGAAAGTCAACATCATCAAGCAAAATTTGATTGTCCTCAACCTGCCAGTTCTTAGGTTTTTTGTTTTCCTGCCATTCACCCACCTTTTCGAAAAACATTACCATGCTTGTATCTTCCATGGATATAGGTTGGGAAATTCTCTTTCGGTAATGATCTGCAATTTTGTGGTTCAGGATCGAAAATAGCCATGTTTTCGGGGTGCTTTCCCCTCTATATACATCCATCTTCTCAGCAGCCGCTAAAAAAGTCTCCTGGACTAAATCTTTGGCCTGCTCGGAGTCGGATATCTTATAAAGCGCCCATGAATAAAGATCTGAAGTATATTCATCGACCCATTGCGTCAAATCCCATTTAACCTCTTGGTCCATGCTCCAAATTTTTCCATAAAACTATCAATTTTGTTTCAATTACATTTTTAAATGATCAATTTTCAGGAAAGCTTATTTTGCCCTTGATATAATCTTTCGACTTATACACAAATAATCCTGTCTTCAATTAATTTAAACAAATGGCATTCAGTTTATTGTCTCATCGTTATGGCTATCAAATTTGAACACTTTGAAAAGATAGGCGAAGGCAGGGAAAATGAGTAAGATTCCGATTATCAGGGCTATTACAAGCAAGAACATGGTCTTTTCAGGTGCCCGACTGTTCCAGATTGTCAGTTGGGAACCATCCGCGATGAAAATCATCACCGGAAATTGAACTGCAAACCAACCTGTCACAATACAAGCAGCTTGTACGCCAACCAACAATCGCGCCTGCAAACTATTTCTCCGTTTTATATTTCTCCATATCAAAGGGATCACAGCAGTTGCAACAACTACACACCCAATGCTAAGTGCCGAATGCGCAAATTTTCTAAATAGGGACAAACCATACAATTCAGCAAGTAAAAAGATGCTCAATCCTGAAATGACAAGCATTATTAAAAACAGACGCGATTTTTTCATAAACGTTTGATAGGTTTCATGATCGGAGGATTCCCCAATCAGATATACGGAGGCCAGCCAACCAAACAGTAGGGTAAGAAAGATCCCGGTAGTGAAAGTAAAAAGGTTCAGCCAGGGAAAAATAAAGACATCATAAAAAGTACCGTTAACGTTGGCCGGTATTCGCCCAAGGATGATAGCCCCAAGAATAACACCCAGGAAAAACGGGGTAAATAAACTTGATATTCTGAACAATAGGGTGTAATACTTATTATAATTACCGTTTACTGTATCATAATACCGAAAAGTAAAAGCAGTACCCCTGAAAATAATACCTACGAGCACAATAAATAGCGGAATATGCAAATAGATTGTTAGTGTGGTAAAAACGGAGGGAAATCCATTAAAGATGATCACCACAGCCAATATAAGCCATACATGGTTAGCCTCCCAAACTGGGGCAATCGCCTTTGATATCGTATCTATCCCCTTCTTTCCGGTGACCAATTCCATGATCCCGGCGCCAAAATCAGCCCCAGCCAGAAGTACATACAACAGGATCGCAACTCCTAGTACGAAAATGATAAATTCAGTCATGAATATTGCTATTTTGAGGATTAATATGAATGGCCAATATTTGACGTCGCATCAGCCAAAAAACCAAAAACGTCAACATTAGATAAATCAAAGTGATCATATAGAAAGGATACTGTATTCCCGGCATTGGGGTAACAGCCTCCCTGGTTTTCATGATACCGTAAATGATCCAGGGTTGTCGTCCCACCTCTGTAACAATCCATCCTGCTTCAACAGCAATGAATCCGGCAGGTGTGAGCCATACCAACATTTTGAGCCACCATCGTTTATGGAGATGCTCTTTCCATTTGAAGGTGAAAATCAGGAATAAGATTCCGGTGCCCATCATCAACATTCCCATCATTACCATGATTTGAAATGCAAAATGGACAATGGGCACTGGGGGCCAATTGTCCTTGCTGGTTTTATCCAATCCTTCCACCTCGGCGTTAAAATCCCCATGGGCAAGAAAGCTTAATAAATTGGGGATATGTATCCCATATTCCACCTTCTCCTCTTTTTCATTTGGAATACCCCCAATGACCAGGGATGCCGGTCTTGATGTTTTGAAAAGAGATTCCATAGCAGCTAATTTGGCCGGCTGAAGTTTAGCAACATTTTTTGCGGAAATGTCACCACTGATGGGTTGCAAAATTGCAGCTATTGCTCCAATAGCAAGGGAAATGCCTATCGCCTTGCGATGAAATTCATTCTCCTTGTATCGAAGTAACATAAAAGCATGTATACCGGCAACCGCAAAACTGGTGGATGCAAAAGCAGCAATTGTCATGTGCAGTGCCTGTTGGAACCATGCTTCATTAAACATGGCCCTCACCGGATCGATGTTAATGGCCTGACCATTAACCCAGTCAAAACCCGATGGACTATTCATCCACGCGTTGGCTGCTACAACAAAAATACCCGATATCACTCCGGAGATCCCGACTACCAGACCGGAAATAAGGTGTATCCGTTTGTTTACCCGATTCCGACCATACAGGAAAACGCCTAAGGCTATGGCTTCCATAAAAAAGGCTGTACCCTCCCAGGAGAAAGGCATGCCTATAATAGGCCCAGCATGTTCCATAAATTTTGGCCACAACAATCCTAACTCGAATGACAATACTGTACCGGAAACTGCTCCAACAGCAAAGAAAATCGCAACTCCTTTCGCCCATGCTTTTGCAAGATCCTGGTAAACCTTTTGGCCTGTTCTTATCCACTTCAATTCAGCTATAAACATCAGCCAGGGCATTGTCATACCGATACAGGCAAAAACTATATGAAATACAAATGATACTGTCATTTGCAATCTGGCAGCGAGAAAATCATCCATCTTATATTGAGTTTTCAATGTTGAATTCCCAAAATTAATCAAATAAATACAGTGAGACCTCTATATCTTTTTATGAATTATTGCTTTATTAAAGAACTCCTCCCAAAAAAGACTTTGGGACCTTACAGAAAGCCAAAAAGAGGATTTTATTTCCCACTGACTATGAATCAATAAACAAAATATAAATTTTCCTCCTTATTAATTCAAAATGCTTGTTAGCTTTGTATCCAAATGGTAGGGGTGCCTCATTGTTTCGGGCTGAGATTATACCCTATGAACCTGATGCGGGTAATGCCGTCGTAGGAAACTGTTCATAGCACAAATTCTTCTCCCTTGTTTGCATCCCTATTTATTTGTGATTGGATTAGTAATTGATAATTGCTTTAAAATGAAAGGTATGTACAACTAACGGGCGGCATTTTACACCATTACCGGAGCTGCAATCGCCGGTGGTGCCCACTACCAAACCGGTAAAGGGCACGGACCAGTACATCACTTCTTTAATTACTGGAAATAAAAAACCGGAGTATTATTTTGCCTCCTTTTGGGCTTCCTCTGTCATTTTCTGGTTGGCAGTAATGGCAAATTCCACACGACGATTTTGGCTTCTGCCTTCATCTGTGTCGTTGGATGCGATTGGATCTGCAACACCCAAACCGGATGTTTTCATTCTGCCCGCCGCCAGTCCTTTCGATACCAAATAGCCCTTTACCGTTTCAGCCCTTTCCCTCGAGAGCTTGAGATTGTACTCGGCCTGGCCTGTAATGTCCGTATATCCAAAAATATCAATGTTGGTCTCGGCATTCTCCTTAAAGACAGGAACCAATTTATCCAGGTTTGTCTTTGCCTGGGCTGTAAGGGTTGATTTATTCAAATTGAACCTGACTGCATCTTCTTTGAGGACCAAACGAATTCCTTCCCCCACGCGCTCTACTTGGGCGCCGGGAAGCGCTTCTGAAATCTGCCTTGCCTGCTTATCCATTTTGTTACCGATAATGGCTCCGGTTCCACCGCCGACAGCAGCACCTATAACCGCTCCCAGGGCAGAATTGCCCGAACGATTGCCAATAATCCCGCCTAGTAGGGCGCCTGCAGCCACACCTATTCCGGTTCCCTTTTGTGTATTATTTGCGTTCTTGATGGTATTGCAACTTGTTAAAACAGAGGCGACCAAAAACAACAACGCCAAACTTAAAACCGCTAATTTTTTCATCAGTATATAATCTATTTTATAATTGATAATATTCCGGCTAATCATTTTCAGTCCATACAACGATGTATGAATGAGGATGTATAACCGGTAGAAGATTAATTAACCTTCTCGAATTGATAGGTGATCTCCTTTGGCTGACCTGCGATATCAACCTGGTCAACCAATTGGAAAGAGCTCTCAGACTGATTGGCCAACTTCAATAAATATCCCTGTGTAACTTTTTTGGATTTTACACCGGAATCAATAAATTTCAGGCTAAATGTCCCCTCTTTGTTGATACTCCATACAATCGCGGAGCTGAATGACTGACAATCAGCGCTATTTATGCTCATCGTCCCCTTGTTGTTGTTCGGAACAAATTGCCAGGAACTCCCTACAAAACATTTTGAATCAGCAATCTGGAAAGAGTTCACCTTAATGTAGTTTGAATTCGGAAAAGTAACCGAGGTAATTTTCCAATTGCCCTTCAAACCGGATTGAAGTTTACCATCCGTTTTGGCAGTAACCTGAGCGGTGGGCGAAGGTGTTTTACACGCAAAAAGCAAAATCGAAACCGATAATATCAAAAGAATTTTTTTCATGATCTTTAAAAAATAAGTTCTCAAAAGTACCAATTTTTCAAAAGTATTTATTCCTGAAATCCATTCCCCGGGATTTCTGTACCACAATAACAATGAAGCAACTATGAGACAATATTGTCTATTGTTTATTTTAATCAAAAAAACTACAAAAAAAATTTGGAGATAATGTTATATTTTTCTAACATTGTGTTAGATATATATAACTTAAAAAACTAGTCATGAAAAGAGGAATTTTAATTTTTATTCTGGCAGCGCTTGTTTTGATTGCGAGCGGATTCTGGATTTTTAGCTTAAAATCAAATCTCGATTTCAGGGAACTTATCTCTGTACCAATCATTCTTTTAATCGTTCTTTTTGCCGTATTCATTGGAATAAAACGAATAAAGAGTATGAAAAGGGGGCAACCTGCCGAAGATGAGTTATCGAAGAAGGTTCTTATCCGGACAGCCTCCTTGTCCTATTATGTTTCCATTTACTGGTGGTTGGTCCTTGGGTTTTTCTCAGATAAACTTACTTTGGAAAATCACACATTAATTGGCATCGGTATTTTGGGAATGGCTGTCATATATGCACTTTCCTGGATTTTCTTCAATTACTGGGGATTAAAGGATGAATAACAGGATTAAAGAGTTCAGGGCCAGGTATGATCTTACCCAGGATGATCTTGCCAGAAAAGTGAATGTCAGAAGAGAGACAATCGTGTTTTTGGAAAAGAACAAATACAACCCTTCCCTCAAGCTTGCCTTTGACCTGGCACAGGTTTTTTCGGTGCCAATTGAAGAGCTTTTTATTTTTGAGGGAGAATGAAGAAACAACTAAGTCTTCAATTCCCAACCACGGTATTCATTACTGATTTTAGAAGCAATGCCTTTGGATAAAGGATATTATTCTCAAGGTGAACATGAATGTGCAGATCATCTTCAAACTGTTTTAAGAGTTTTAAGGTGACGAGGTAGGTGTTGCATGCATCATCAGGTACAAGATAACCTTGGGTCAAAACAGCAATTTGGTCTATCGCGCCACCTGCAAATTCATGTTCGCCACTCATCCGCCTTATCTCGGAGGCAATGGTCTCTCTTGCCTCTGGGGTTTTATCTTTCAACGCTTCTTTGATTGCCGGGAAAAGTACCTCCTCTTCCTTTTGCAGGTGCTGCAACAGTTCGCTGTTCACCTGCGCAAAGAGGGCGGCAACCTCTACCAGTTCAGGATGGTGCGACCCGTGGACAGTGGCTACTTTTTGCGTATAGAAGACCAGTTCCGGTAGCGTTTTCAGTACATACTGATGATGGGTATTGACAATATAATCTGCCAGGAAGGCAAGGTTCCAGCTATTAAAGTCTTGTGTTGTGCCAATGGGCTGATTCTGAAGTTCATTCAACTCCCTTTCCAGCCCTTCCGAATTCAATGACTTCTCATCACAAGCCTGGTTCAATGTTTTTTTGCCCCCGCAACAAAAATCAAGGCCAGCCTTACTAAACAGTGAAGCTGCCCTAAAATCTTTAACAACTATCTCTCCAAGAGACAATTCGCCATATTTTATCTTTTCCATAATTAATAATTTTATTGTACGTCACAAATATAATATTAATAAAAGACTTTTTAGTCTTTTATTAATAAAGATGGCTATATCGATAAAAACTTCTCCTGATTTCCTGAGTCAACATGAACGATGGGAAGATTCCGGTCAGTTGATAATTCAAATAAATTTCATCTGTTTGGTAGGTTTACTCCCATTCGAAAGAGGAAGACTTCTTTAAATGTAGTCATTTCACCTATATAAAAATCAGCGGATTCGGAGCTTGTTATGCCATTTCCCTGATTCCCGGAAGAATGTTTTGGGGTTAATTTTGAATTTTTATACCAACAACAGAGACAATTGAAAAACGCTGCATCCACCTTTAGCTATATTCTACTAATAAAAACCCCGCTGGGTGAGTACGAAGCATGGAGCGACCTTAAAAAGTATTGTACGGAACGTGGATTAGCCTATTATTCATTTGCAAAGAAGAAATTCCCAGCCATCACCAAAGATGGTAGCACCATTTATCGGGTCAGAATCTAAATACTTCTATTATTTTTACAGCGCTCAACGCGGTTATGCTTTCCATTAGAATTACAGAGGAAAACAAAGCGCTGAAAAGTTAGAACTTAAAAAATTGACATGAGATTATTCTTAGCCGCCGGGGCCATTAGCGGGGCTCTGGCCGTTCTGCTCGGAGCATTTGGGGCCCACATGCTTAAACAGATTATTTCTCCAGATATGCTTGAGGTTTATAAAACAGGAATCCAATACCAGTTTTATCACACTTATGCCTTGTTGGGAGTTGGTATTTTAATGCATCTGAAACCGACAATGTCACTAAAATGGTCGGGGTACCTTTTCATTTCAGGAACCATCATTTTTTCAGGATTTCTCTACCTCCTGGCGATAACGGGAATAAAGGCGCTTGGGATGATCGTCCCGATAGGTGGGTTAACATTGGTTGCTGCCTGGATCTGCCTTCTAATCCATGTGCTAAAAATCAGGCCTTAATATTGAATTGCCTTGCCTGAATAGATGAAGCTCACTCTCTTCGAAAATGGGTTCTCAGATTAGCGGAGACACGATTTCTATTAATAAACAATCACTTAATTACATGCTCAAAAGCGATACATCTTTCTCGAAATCGTAAAAGGTTTTCCGCATGATGTCTGCCAGAAAGAGTTTATAGTTGATAAATGCATCCAATCTGGTGACATAGGCAGTATTTAGTCGCTCCCGTTCAAGTGCCATCGACTGACTGTCTATATCTCCATTGGAATACCGCTGTCGTGAAATCTCAAAACTCTTTTCAGCAATCACCACGTTTTTTTCAAGAAGCTGGAGTCTTCTGAGGTTGCTCTGCAGCCGGTTTACTGTCGTTCGAACATCCCTTTCAATACTGATTTTGTCGCTCGACATCTGGATAAGGTTTTGGTTTAGGGTGGCTTGGGCCGAGCGGACTCTTGCCCTGTTTTCGCCCCAGTCAATCAGTGGAATATTGATTGTCAAACCTGCGCCCAGATTACCGGGACGCCTTTTCTGGTCATCCCAGGTGTTGTTAAGGGTTGTTTCTACGGGTATGGACCTTTGCCCTTGGTTAACTCCATTAAATTCATAATTGAACGATATATTCCCGTTTATTCTCCCCTCCGCCTTACGTCTTTTAATCTCCATATTGTTAAGCTCAATATTTATTCCATCCTCTTTAAGCTCAAGGCGATTTTCAAGCGCCAGGCTGACTGCCTTTTCAGCATCCACATTCACCGCTTTATAAATAAGGTCATGCTTTATTACGATACTGTCCTTCAACTCCAAACCGAGCTCTTCCTTAAATAAAGTCATTTGCGACAGATAGTTGACATTGGCGATATCGTAACTATTTAATGCGTCGCCAAGGTCAACCTCCATCTGCAGCGCTTCAACCTCACGGATTAACCCGGCTTTAAATTTATTCTGCGCAATTTCATACGCTTCTTTTTGTCTCTGAAGAGTAAGCCGTGCAATATTCAGTCGTTCGTGGTATGATAGCAAGGTAAAAAATGCCTGACTAATATTATAAACCAAATCAAGTTCTGCCCTTTTCAGCTGTTTCAATGAATGATCATAATTCAGTTTGGCCTGTTTATAACCCATTGCTATATTATTATAGCCGAAAAAAGCCCCAATCGGCTGACTTAAACCAATAACCGAAGTCAACTGGGAGCTCCTGGTTCCATAATAATAATCTGTAATATTTGCCATTCCTGAACGAATAAATAGCGTACCATCTGACGGTAATGGCTGGTTGATCGTCAGATATCCATTCATAACTTTCTGACTTACAGGATAAAAATGCAAACCAAGACTATCCTCAAGTTGTCTGACCGTTTTGGAAAAACGAGGGGCCACCAGATCAAGGTCGATGTGTGTTTTAAACCTGCTGGTGGCCGCTTTAAGATCATATCCGACCCCTAAGAGGCTTTGTTTCAATTTGAGCATCGTTTTACTCTTCTCCTTTGCCAGGCTAATGCTTGATTCCAGGTCGAGATTTAAAACTGGTTGAGCCTTGATTATTGAGCTAATTACAACCAAAATTAAAAGGGCGATGGTAGGTTTTAAAATAGTCATCTGAGTATCTATTATTGGTTACTGGAATTGGGTTCTGTCATTTTATCACTGTGAATGGTGCCGTCCTTGAGATAGATGATGCGACGGCAATGGGCAGCGATACTGGTTTCATGAGTAATCACAATGATGGTATGACCTTCTCTGTGGAGTTTACCGAATATTGCCATGATTTCTTCACCACTCTTTGAATCCAAGGCCCCTGTGGGTTCATCGGCCAGAATAATTCCCGGGTTATTGACCAGTGCGCGTGCAATCGACACACGTTGTCGCTGTCCCCCCGACAATTCTGACGGTTTATGATGGACCCGGTCAGAAAGCCCTACTTTCTCAAGGGATCTTAATGCGATCTCCTTCCTTTTGCTTTTTTCAACTCCTGCGTACATGAGCGGTAATTCAACATTGTGCAGGGCGCTCATCCGTGGCAGGAGATTGAATGACTGAAAAACGAAACCGATGTTTTTATTCCGGATCGCAGAGAGCTCCTTGTCATTCAATAAGGTAACATCAACAGAGTTCAGGAAATATTTTCCTTCAGTGGGCGCATCAAGGCACCCCAGGATATTCATCAGCGTTGATTTGCCCGAACCTGAAGGCCCCATGATGGCAACGTACTCATTGGCAGGGATCTGAAGATCAATGCCCCTAAGGGCCTGAACCTCGATCGTTTCCATCTTATAATCTTTTTTCAGATTCATGATCTCTATTATCATAACGAATGTTTGGGATGACTAATTAATATTGTATGGATTCAACCGGCTTTAGTTCAGCGGCTTTTTTGGCAGGAAGGTATCCGAAAGTTACTCCTACCAGAACAGAAAAACCAAAAGCGATAAATATTGAATACAAGGTCAGGCTGGTATGTACGGCAGTACCAAACGAAATAACAAATGAAAGCGAAATCCCCAAAAGCACGCCAATAATCCCGCCCGTTACACTCATAACAACTGCTTCTGTAACAAACTGGTTCAAAATGTCAATTTTGCAGGCCCCGATTGCCCTCCTGATACCAATTTCGCTGGTCCGTTCCAGAACCGAGGCGAGCATGATATTCATGATGCCAATACCTCCAACAATTAATGAAATGGCAGCTATCGAGGCCAACAGAAGGTTATAAATCCGGGTCTCTTTCTCCTCTTGTTTCAATAACTCGAGCGGAATGATAATACTGAAATCGTTGTTGTTAAAATGGTGACGGTTTAGGATGCTACGGATGACTGCAGCCGACTGCGCCAGCTTATCCGAGTTTTCAAGTTTTACTGTTAATTGCTTTATTTCACTCGAAAACCGGTTTTCTTTTGGAATCCGTTTGGTAAAAGTTGAGAGCGGAATATAGATATCATTGTTCAGGTCACGCGAAGCCAGTTCTCCTACCGTTTCGGTGAACAGCGACTTGGTTTGCATGACCCCAATCACCTCGAACCATTGGTCATCTATCTTCACACTTTGTCCTACAGGATTCTCATATCCAAACAGATCGTGCGCAACACTGGCGCCGAGAAAACAAACCTTCAGTTGGCGGTCATAGTGATCATTGTTAATGAACATACCATTCCCAATCTCATAGTTGAGTATTTTAACAATGGTTGGTGTAACTCCTATCACGGTAGCTTTGGAGGACTTATCACCAAATTTAGCGTCAATTTTTTTCTCAGTCTGAGGCGCCACATCAAGAACCCCAGGAACTATCTCCTTGATTACCTGGGCGTCCCTCAAGGATAATCCCTGCGAAAACTTCATTCTCACCTGCTCCAGATCGGATTCAGTCAAATCTTTATCCCTGATAATTATATTACTGATACCCATATCTTTATACTTTGCAATGGCTTGCAGTTTAGCACCCTCTCCGATCGAAACCATCGTAATAACTGATGCGGTGCCAAAAATAATCCCGAGCATGGTGAGAAAAGAACGGAACTTATGATCCATGATACTCAGCGCAGCAATTGTTAAATTTTCATTGAATTGCATAATCAGTTGTTTAAGAGGGTAAGTTCATTTTCGAAGGGGACAACCTTCTGCCCAGGTTTTACATCCCCGGAGATGATCGTATGGTTGGTATTCGAAGGGCCGCTTTTGACTTCGACCTTCCTGGAAGAACCGCCTCGTTTAAGAAAAATGTACACATGCCCTTTGTCTTTTAAAAGACAGTTATTGGAGACAAATAGTTCCTTATCAGACTCATACAAAATATACTCGCAACTGACGGTCATACCGGGCTTCAGACGCAAATCCGATTCAGAAATTTCGACAACCACTTTAAATACTTTCTCCTTTTCGAGGGTAAAGCAAATTTTGCTGATCTCTTTGATGAACCCGTTGAATGGGACAGCCGGCAACGCATCGAGCCTCACAATGACCTTCATTCCGGGTTTCACTTTTTTATATTCAGCTTCATTGACATAGGTCTTCACTTTCATTTGACTGATATCAGGAATACTAGCAATCATCATTCCCTGGTAGGGAGAATCGCCTAACCTCCAGTTTTGGGGATTTTGAGTAAAAATGTTCATTGAGACCTGGAATAAACCATCACACGGAGAGTTGATCAGAAGCTGTTTCAGGTTTTCTTTGGCGCTTCGCAGATCATTTTTGCGCTGAATGACACGAATTTTCTGAATCTGGTGATCATGCTTTTCCAAATCATAAGTTAGTTCAAGTTTCCGTTTTGCCTTTTTCAGCCTGATCGTCGCCTGTTGAAATTTCAACTCCTTAATTCTTCTTTTTGCGTCAGTATCAAACCTACTTCTATCCAATTCAAGTTTTTCAAGATCATAAGAGGCTTGTTCATTTTTCAATTGGGCTTGCAGACCCTGGATATTCTCTTCGCTTTGTACCGCTTGCTTGTGGGCTGCTGCCAGTTCATTCTCGAGTTTGTCTTCCCCTTCCAAAATATACTTATAAATTGAAGAGGGGTCTAGTTTGACAATTGAATCACCTTTGTGGACAATTTTCCCATGTTCTGCCAGACCGATAATTTTAAACTGGTAACCATACTGGTAGGAAATCCGGGGCATCATAATATTGGATGCTTGAATGGCCTCCAGTTCACCTGCCTCAATGACCGATTGCCTGAATGAGCCTTTCATGACAGTATAATCTCCCGAAGTTCCACTACCGCATGATATTGACAATGTGATAAGCAGAAGGGAGCACAAACCCATGGTAATTCCGTTGAAACCCATGCGATATTTGTTTAATTGTATAATTTCAGTCATAATGGTTATTTAAATACTATTTACCATTTGATTTGGTCTTGTCGTTCTCCTTGCCCTCCTCCTTATTGAGAAAGGGATCGGTTAGTGCCAGTTCCTCATTTTCTTCCAATCCATCTTTAACAACCACAAAATCAGTATTCACCGCCCCTATCTTAATATCCTTGCGTTTGAAACCTGATGATGTTTTAACATAAACAAATTCATTCCCATTGTCCTTAAAAATCACCTCTACAGGAACATACAATACCCCCTTCAATTCACTAATTTTAATTTTACAGCTTACCGTCAGACCAGGTAATAGACTGATCGCCTTATTATTAATTAATATTTGAACTGGAAATATTTTTATTTTGGACTTTGAATCCTTGTTCTGAGCCAGATTGGCAATGGTTATCACTTTCCCGGTAAAGATGGTATCCGAATAGGCATCAGGCTTTATTTCAGCTGTCAATCCCGTAGTAATTTTTGCAATATCAACCTCATTTATTTTTACCTCTGCCAACATTTCTTTCATGTCGGGTAATTCAATCAAGGTGGTTCCGGAGTAGGGCTGATCACCCGCCTGCCATTTCTGGCTCGTTATCCAGTTGTCTTTAAGGATGGCTATTCCGGATCCGGGACTTATCACAAAAAGGTCATTTACAGTACCATTGGCATTATCCAGGGTGGCTTTTAACTGTTTCATGCTTAAGGTCCGCTGAAAAATATCTTCCTTTTGAATCTTCTTCCGGTTCTCAATTTGTTCTTTTGCCCGCGCAAGGGCAATATTCGCTGTTTCTAGTTTTAGATTAATCTCCTTTTTGGTCACTTCAGATTCATAGGTTGCCTGCTCAAAGTTGATTTTTGAAATCTTCTGGGAGATCCGCGTTATTTCGAGATCCGATTCAAGATCTTCTATTTCTGACTGTTGCGTTGCCTTCAGTTTCTCGAATTCGGCATTTGCAATTTCAAGCTGCTGTTGCGTGGTGATGATTGCTTTCTTCAATTCCGAAGCATCAAATGTGATGACAGTATCCCCTTTGTTTACCTCCTTGCCGTCACCTACAATATTTGTGATTTTAAGGTTCCCGTAGCGGTACGAGATATTTGGTGCATTGATACTGATTGACTTAACAGCCTTCACGGTCCCCTCTTCTGTCAGTTCTTCAGTGAAAGTGCCCCTTTTAACAATTGTAGTCTGAACATCCTGAACTACTTTTCCCTTGCATGCTGCAAGTCCGAGGCAAATAAAAAGAATCATATTTTTGTTCATATGTTTATAATTTTGTTTTTCAATGGCCATATGGAACTCCCATTAATCATCCTCCTGTGTGTGAAAGATTTTCTCATGGTCGTTTCATAATCAGGGAATTTTACAAATTATTTTCAGGTCGATAAAATGAAATGCTAATACTTTATGGTCGATTTTTTTGGGATTGAATCGTGTTTTGGCAAGCCGGAAGCGCTTTTATTACCGACTTTGATATTCCCCTCTTTTTTTACAAGATCGTAGGGAGGCTCCATCAACGCAACGGTCTCATTTCCTGAAAGTCCTTTTGAAATGATGCTCTTTGAATTGTTGGAGAGGCCGGTTTCAACGACAACAGGTGTAAATTTCCCATTTTCTGCAACATAGACTATTTTCAGACTGTCTTTTCTAAATATGGCGACCGAAGGGACAACAATGGTATCTTTCACCTGATCGACAATGATCCGGCAGGATGCACTCAACCCCGGTCTCATCTGAAGGTGACAACTGTCGACGCTTACAATCACTTCATAGCGCTTGACGGTAGGTTTCTCAGCCTGTGCTTTCCCTGCAAGGGATTTCCTTTTAATTTTTCCGGTTGTATTAAGGTTGGACAAGGCATCTACCCCGATCAAAACCTTTTGGTTGGTTTGAATTCGTTTGTAATCAGCCTCCGGAACCTCTACCGAAACCTGCATCTCTTTCATGTCGGGGAATTGCAATAACGGCATATTGCTAAAGACGCTGCTTTTTTCTTCTATCTTTCCCCCGAAGGTTCCAACCCCATTGCCCATAAACATCCTCAAAGGTGACTCATAATGAATTACAATTCCATCACCAGGGGAAACCAGGGTGAGCGAATTGATCTGATCCTGCGATACTTTGATACGGCTTTTTTGCATCATTATACGGGATCTCAACTGCATGATCTCCGAATTATCTATTCTCGCCTGGGCAAGTACCTTCTTTTGCAGTTTCTTTTTTTCAACTTTTGCCCTTTCCATGTCAAGGGAAATCAACTCTTGCTTGACGGAAGGGACAAATTTTAGCTGGATTGAATCGAGCATGCTGATGGCAATCTGGGCCTTATTGGTCTCGACCTGCGCTTTTAATACGGCCTTCTCCATCGCGTTGTCGGCCACAAGTTTTTTCATGTCCGCCTCCAACTTTTCGAGATCAATGTTAAATGATTCAAGATTAAGCACGAGCTCAGGCGCTTCCAGGATGCAGATGGTGTCACCTTTTTTTACATGAGTGCCCTCTTTGGTCAGGTAAGCCACAGTCATACCTCCTGAAACGTATACTCTTGGCGACACAATCGTGAAGTTGTTGACAGCCTGAATTACTCCGTTTGCATCGATTGACTCAACATAGTCAGACCGTTTGAGGTCATAAGTGATCATACTTACCTTCTTTCCGTCACAACCGGGAAAAAACATACATATCAGTATGATGTAAATTAGGTCTTTTTGCATCAATGTATATATTTAGGCATTGGTAGGTAATGTCGATTGCCAGGAGAAAATTAAACATAAATTTTCAATTTTATTAACTTCGATATATTAAAAAATGCAAAAAAGTCGTATATTATGTAAAAATCCGTCTGTTTAGATTCATTCAATTTAACGATCAAGAATACCTCAGGGGAAAATTGTAACATTAAAAAAGGCAGTTACAACAATCTGCAACTGCCTTTTTTGATCCATTCTGCCATAGGAAGTTATCATACTTCCAATTGATTTTGAGCGCGTTATCGAATTTTTCTTGAGATTTCTGTCGTTTCCTTTGAACCCCAAATCGTAAAAGAAGTGAGCGTCACCGGGTTATACTTTTGCTTCTCACCATGGCTACATCAGCGGGTAAAACAGGGCCCGCTTCATTGCCAAAATTCTGTCTGATATAAGTTAATATCAAGGCAATCTCATCGTCTGTCAGATTATTCTGTTTTGGCATTACCTGACTGTATTGATCCCCGTTAACCTCTATGTCGCCCACGAGTCCCTTGAGCAAGACATTGATCAGTTTGTCTTTATCGCCTGTCACCCAATCACTTTTCATGACAGGGGGGAACATATTCGGTACACCGCTTCCATCTTTCTGGTGGCATTGGAGGCAATATTTGATGTATAAGTTTTCACCAACCTTCGTCGATGACTCCTTTTCCATTGTTGGAGAATTCAGACCGGTTGCCATCGGTTTAACAAAATTTGAAGCCTGGCCCCCGAAGAATAAAACGAACAATCCTGCAAAAAACAGTAAACGGGCTAATTTCATGGACATATTCCAAAATTTGAATTTTACAAAAATGGTTAATACTGATACAGATGTAATTAGTGGATTTTTTCGTTTTAATGATAGCTAATCTTCCAAAGTTTTCCCTTGGTATCTTCAACTACATACATTGAACCGTCGGGGCCAATTGCCAGTCCGCAGGGACGGGACATGGCATCGCGGGGGCTTTTGATCACCGGAACTCCGGCGAAATTATCGGCAAAGACTTCCCAGCCTCCCGAAGGAAGTTCTCCCCGGAAGGGAACAAAAACGATATTGTAACCTTTTTGTTCCTGTGGCGCCCTGTTCCATGATCCGTGAAATGCAATGAATGCACCCTTGTGATAATATTCGGGAAATTGTTTCCCGGTGTAGAAAAGCAGATCGTTGGGGGCGTAATGCGCGGGGAAAGCCATGATTGGAAGCTGTTTCCCTGTTTTATCCACGGTTTTGCCATCACCGCCATATTCCGGGGCCACCATCTTTTTATTCAGGAAAGGGTCAAAATAGCAATAGGGCCAGCCACAATCAGAACCGTCTGTTAACAGGAAAAATTCTTCTGCCGGTTTTGTTACCCCATCATCTTCCGTAAAATATTCAGGCCAGAATTCGTGCAACTGATCCCGTCCATGCTGAACAGCGTACAAATGATTGGCAATTGGGTTCCATCGCAGCGCCACACAATTGCGCAATCCGGTAGCGTAGCGATAGCCGTCCTTCATTTGAACCTGACCCAGTTTATCTGCTTTGAACCGCCATATTCCGGCAAAACTTTGCAACAACGGACAAGGTGCCATACCCGGAGTGTGCAGTGTCCGGTCGGGGTCCTGGCAGGCATTCGCAGGTGCGCCAACATTCACGTACAGGTTATTCTCATTGTCAAATGTGATGGATTTCATACCGTGCTGCCTGTTTTTCAAGAAGCCTGAAACGACAACTTCGCAGGTTGTATCAGGCAGTAATTCGCCCTGACGCAATTTGTAACGAACGACCATGGTATCCGCATCAGCCCCGACATAGAGATATCCATCTTGGATTCCGATTCCGGTGCCGGCATATCGTCCAAAATACCGGATAACATCCGCTTTACCATCGTTGTCTGTATCACGCAGGGCGACAATCCCCTTTTTATCCTTTAATCTATACAGGATCACATACATATCCCCATTATCATTGATGGCTATATGCCTGCCCTGCCCGAGATTGTTGGCTACTACAATACTCGTAAAACCTTTGGGAAGAACAAGTTCGTCATTGGCTTGCCCGGGCTGGGAAAAGCCGTTTACTGATAAGAAAAGCAGAACAATCAAACTAACTGCATTCAGGATAAGTCGTTTTAGAAACTGATTCAAAACAGCTGTTGCTTTCATACTTACATGAATTTAATTCTAAGAATGTAATTTATATACGTTGAATTCGGCAGATTGTTCAAGTAGCGATAATTTTTTTATCAATCAAATGATTAATACCATTTTGTATAGGAATTCGATCCAAATTGCTATTTTTGATTGACTGATTAGCTCACAACTTGTTTTTTTTGCCAAAGCTGCTAACACCAAAAAACATGAAGAAAAATTTTCTTTTGCTCCTTTTATTGGGAGTTTCATCCCTGACATTTGCCCAGTTGGGTACCCCGACAATTTCAGCTCCGGCCAATGGAGCAACATATTATGTGGGTTCAACAATCAGTTTTTCATGGACCTCTGTTACGGATGCCCTCTCCTATGATGTTGAATTTGATGCCGGTACGGGTTATTCTTTTTCTGCAAATGTAGTTGGCACTGGTTATGATATGACGCTTGCCGTCTCAAATACCGGACCGCATACATGGCATGTCAGGGCTAAAAACGCCTCAGTAACAGGCCTTTGGTCAACCTCACAAAGCTATTCGGTGATTGGAATCCCTGGAGTCCCAACGACCGTTAATCCGGCCAATGCTTCGAATATTACCTACAATACTGCAACCAATTTCACCTGGAATGCGGTGACCAATGCCACCGGTTATAAGATTCAATTCGATAACGATGCCCCAATTGTTGTGTCAGGAACTACTTATCCAAAAACTTTTACATCTCTGGGAAGCCATACCTGGAAAGTTCTCGCCTCCAATCCTGCGGGTGAAAGTGGCTGGAGTACCTCCAAAACTTTAACAGTAGTTCTTGGGACTCCTTCCCTGACTTCCCCTGCGAATACCTTCAGGGCATATGTCGGATCAACATTAAACTTTTCCTGGACTCCGGTTGGAGGAGCTACCTCCTATGAAATTGAGCTCGATCCCGGGCTTGGCTATGCCACTCTAAGCAATGTTTCGGGGACAACGCTAAACTTTCTTCTCAGTGCATCTGCAGTTGGCAGCCATTCCTGGCATGTGCGTGCGAAGAATGGTCCTTCGATTGGAAACTGGTCTGCCACCAGGAGCTATACCGTAGTTGGTATTCCAGCCGTACCAACGACCAATACCCCTCAGAATGGGGCGACAATCAATTTTGGTTTGAACACAAATTTTACATGGAACAATGTTGCCACCGCAACAAGTTACCAGATACAGTTCGACAATGATGCGCCGATTACTGTTTCAGGAACCGCCTATTCCCGTTCCTTCAACACTTTCGGGATCCATACCTGGAAAGTACTGGCCTCAAATGATGCCGGAGACAGCGGTTGGAGTAGTGTCAGGACAATAACCATTGCCCTTGCCGCACCGCCACTTAACTCGCCGTCCAATGGATCAACCGCTTATGACGGATCAAACCTTGATTTTTCATGGACTTCAATTCCAGGCGCTACCACCTATGATATTGAATTTGACGAAGGACTTGGATCAGCAACCCTTATAAATGTTCCAACTGTCAGCTACATAAAGGCGCTTACAACTTCTTATGTCGGCCAACACACCTGGCATGTGAGAGGCGTAGCTGGTTCAACGATCGGGCAATGGTCCCAAACAAGAACATTTATTGTAGCCGGAGTGCCAGCTATTCCTACAAACCTAAATCCAGCAACTGAATCAACAGTTACTTATGAAATTGCCGCAAATTTTACATGGAATACGGTGCAATATGCGACCAGTTACCAGATTCAATTTGATTCGGAAGTTCCGTTGACTGTTTCGAACAGTTCATATTCAAGGACATTCAATACATTGGGTAATCATACCTGGAAAGTTAAGGCCATCAACGCTGCCGGGGAGAGCGGCTGGAGTGTTGTGAACAACTTCACGGTAGTTTTGGGTATTCCGCTTCTCTCATCTCCAGCGAATGCCAACACTTTTTATGTTGGGGAGACAGCGAGTTTTTCATGGTCATCCGTTGCAGGGGCTACATCCTACGATGTGGAATTTGATGCCGGGCTTGGAACCGTCACCCAATCCAATGTTGCAGGGATCAGCATGAATGTTACCCTCGTTGCCAACCAGGCCGGCACGCACACCTGGCATGTACGCGCCAAAAATGGGGCGGTCCTTGGTGGATGGTCAGCCACTCGCTCCATTACGATTATTGGAATTCCGGTGGTTCCGACGACTACAACTCCGGCAAGCGGATCGTCCATCTTTTATGACGCAGCTACTGCCTTTTCGTGGAATGCAGTTCAGAATGCCACCAGTTACAAAATTCAGTTTGATTCAGAAACACCAATCACGGTTACCGGTACCTCCTACACACGGACATACAGTTCGTTCGGGAGCCATACCTGGAAAGTTCTTGCCTCCAACGATGCGGGAGACAGCGGTTGGAGCAGTTCGAAGACTTTCACTGTTGCCCTAGGCATACCAGCCATGTCGGCCCCTGCAAACGGATCTACCGCCTATATCAATACCAATTTGAATTTCACATGGACCTCTGTCGCCGGAGCAACCTCCTATGACATAGAGTTTGATACCGGATTAGGTTCCGTCTCACTTTCTAACGTTGTTGTCACCTCCAAACAATGGGCGCTTGTTGCCGCAAACGTTGGAAACCATACCTGGCGTGTCAGGGCTCGGAACAGCAATTCTGTCGGACTGTGGACTCAAACCAGGACCTTCACAGTTGCCGGTATTCCGGCTATCCCCGTCACCACCAATCCGCCTCCGGAAGGTACAGTTCCATACAATACGCCTGCTTTTTTTGCCTGGAATGCGGTTCAGAATGCCACTAGTTATAAAATTCAGTTTGATTCAGAAGTCCCGATTTCTGTCACTGGGACAAACTTTCCCAGAACATTCAGCGATCTTTCGGCACATACATGGAAAGTTAAGGCAGTTAATGCTGCCGGGGAAAGTGGTTGGAGCACGGTTAAGAATTTTACGGTGATACTTGGCACACCAAATTTAACATCCCCGGCAAATGCGTCGACGCAATATGTTGGCACGACCCTGGAATTTTCCTGGACATCTGTATCCGGTGCAACCTCCTACGATATTGAGTTTGATGCAGGATTAGGATATGCCTACTTAACCAATGTTTCGGGCAATACCTTTAACCTACCGCTTACAGTTGCGAATGTCGGGCCGCATACCTGGCATGTCCGGGCCAAACTTAACACATCTACCGGCTCTTGGTCAGTGAACCGTTCCTTCACAGTGGCCGGGATTCCGGGTGTCCCGGTGTTGGTTCGCCCGACGAATGGCAGCTCTGTTTCCAGCGAACAGAATGTGCAGTTCAATTGGAATGGTGTTGCCAATGCCAGCAGTTACAAAATTCAATTTGATACAGAAGCCCCGATCGTTGTTTCAGGCACCTCTTATACCCGTTCTTTCAGCGCTTTTGGCAACCATACCTGGACAGTGCAGGCCTCTAACGATGCGGGCGATAGCGATTGGAGCGCTGCTTTTGCATTTACGGTAGATTTTGGCATACCTACATTGACTTCCCCTGCAAATGCATCTGTCTATTATGTTGGTTCTACCATCAACTTTTCCTGGACCCCTGTTACCGGTGCAACCTCCTATGATGTAGAGTTTGATGCCGGTTTGGGTTATGTCTCATTGACCAATGTATCCGTTGCAAGCCTTAATGTGTTACTCACAAATATCCATGCAGGACCGCATACATGGCATGTACGTGCCAAAAACAATGCTTTTACTGGTTCCTGGTCTCAGTCCAGAAACTATCAGGTTTATGGAATCCCTTCAGTTCCGGTTCTGATGGCTCCGACAGACGGATCAACAATTCCTTTTAATACCGCCTTCAATTTTACCTGGGGCCAGGTATCCAATGCGACAGGCTACCAGATCCAATTTGACTCGGAGACACCGATTAATGTCTCAGGGACATCTTACAGCAGTTCATTCAACACACCCGGGAACCATACCTGGAAAGTGTTGGCAACCAATGCTGCAGGAAAGAGCGATTGGAGTAACATCAACACATTCTCCCCTGCACTTGACGTCCCTACGCTGAACACACCGGCAAATGATGCCAAATTTAATTCAGGCGCTACGATTGATTTCTCCTGGACCCCTGTAACCGGGGCAACCTCCTATGATATTGAACTAGATGGCGGAACAACCAATGCTACGCTCACCAATGTTGCTGTAACAAATATGAACCTTGTAACAACCATAAGCAGTGCCGGACAGCACACCTGGCATGTTCGTGCGAGACAGAATGCAACAACCGGAACATGGTCAGCATCAGGATCATATACAGTTTATACCATTCCTTCCATCCCGGTTCAGGTCACACCGGCAGAAAATGAGTCACTACCCTGTAATACCTCGTACAATTTCACCTGGAATGCTGTAACCGGAGCAACAGCCTATAAAATTCAGTTTGATGCTGATCTCCCTGTAACTGTAACCGGTACTTCTTATTCCAAATCGTTCAGCACAACAGGTCCGCATACCTGGAAAATTCTGGCGTCAAACAGTGCGGGTGAAAGCGCCTGGAGCAGCGCCCGTCCTTTCAGTGTCGATCTGGGAATACCCAATCTCTCCTCACCGGTAAATGCATTTACCTTTTTTGTGGGTTCATCCATCTCCTTTTCATGGACATCGACTGCTTGTGCAAATTCATATGACATTGAGGTTGACGCCGGAACACCGAGCGCTTCATTAATGAATGTTATAGGGAACAGCGTGAATCTGCAAACAGATGGGACAAGTGTAGGGAGCCATACCTGGCACGTCCGGGGCAAACTCAATGCTGCAATTGGACAGTGGTCTGCCACTCAAACCTATTCTGTTTTAGGCCTTCCGGCTGTTCCGGTTCTAAACAGTCCGGCAAATGCTTCGACACTTTACAGTGAGTCTGCATCGGTATTCACCTGGAATGCTGTAGCAAATGCATCCGGATACCAAATTCAGTTTGATACAGAAACTCCGGTAACTGTTACCGGAACAACTTACTCCCGCACTTTCAACACTGCCGGAAACCATACCTGGAAGGTGCTGGCTACCAATGCGGCCGGGAGCAGTGACTGGAGTACAGCGAGAGCATTTACCTATTTCATCGGTTCACCGATCGTACAAACCAGGGTACTGGTTGTCACTCCGGATGAATCCTGGAATTATGGCACAGTGACCGTTAACAATACAAATACCAAAATTTTAAGCCTGCAAAATACCGGCAATGCCGTCCTCAAAGTTACAAGCCTTGCCCTTTCCGGGGCAAATTCCAACCAATACAATATCTCTGATCCATTGATAACAAACTTTGATATCGTACCCGGAGGATCGGTACAGATTTCAATTGGATTCAAGCCTACATCCGAAGGATTACAGAGCGCTTCACTTGTCATTTCAAGCAATGCCGACAATGCCACTCCGTCAAAATCGATATCTCTAAATGGCACAGGTACACTATTACAGACCAAGACGCTATCGGTCAGTCCGGATGTTCTTTACGACTTTGGAAATGTCGTAATAAACGGCACGGCAGATGAAAGCTTCACGGTCCAAAACAATGGTACCGCTTCGTTAAGTATAGCTGCATTGTCTCTTTCAGGAATAAATGCCGATCAATATGCGATTGTCTATCCGCTGATTCCTTCTTTTATGCTATCTCCGGGTGATAACCAGAAAATTACTGTCAGGTTTAGACCGACCGCGACAGGAGCCAAAACGACCAATCTGGTAGTGACCAATAATTCAGATAATGCTTCACCTTCCAAACAAATAACATTGAATGGAACCGGCACAGCTGTGCCGGTAATCGTTCCACCTTTGGTTAGCACCGGTGCAGTATCCGGCATAACATCTTCATCCGCGATCGGAGGGGGCGACGTGTCATCAGACGGAGGGGGAATAGTTACAGCCAAAGGTTTGTGCTGGAGTACAACCATCAACCCGACGATTTCAGATTCCAAAACTTCGGATGGATCCGGAATGGGGGTCTTTACAACCAATCTGACCGGACTCTCTGCTGGTACAACCTATCATATCAGATCTTATGCCACAAACTCTGCAGGGACCTCTTACGGCGCTGACGTACAATTTACAACCCTTGCATTTGCAACCATAACGACCGTTCAGGTGACCTCAATAAATGCTGCAACTGCGGTTAGTGGGGGTAATATCACATCAGATGGTGGTGCAGCCGTGACAGCCCGGGGTGTTTGCTGGGGCACACTATCCAATCCGACTATATCCGATTCCAAAACATCGGATGGTACCGGAACAGGATCCTTTGCAAGTAATCTCACCGGACTCTCTGCAGGCACAATCTACCATGTCAGGTCCTACGCCACAAATTCTGCTGGAACATCGTATGGCGCTGACCTGCAGTTTACCACGCTTGCCATGGCATCCGTCACTACCGTTCCGGTAACCTCCATCACTTCGTCTACCGCGATTGGCGGCGGAAATGTCACCTCGGATGGTGGCGCACCGGTTACGGCCAGAGGGTCATGCTGGAGCACAAAAGCCAACCCAGCTTTATCCGATTCAAAAACTTCGGATGGAACAGGTACAGGAGTCTTTTCAAGTAACCTGACCGGCCTGGTTGCTGGCACGACCTATCATGTCAGAAGCTATGCAACCAATGCTGTGGGTACATCTTACGGAGCGGATCTTATCTTCGTTACTCCCGCACCGGCAACCGTTACAACAGTATCTGTCTTAACCACATCTTCATCCGCTGCATTAGGCAAAGGGGATATTACCTCCGACGGAGGCGCCCAAATCATCCAGAAAGGGCTCTGCTGGTCATTAGCGGCCAATCCCACAATTTCCGACGCCAAAACAACCGATGGAACCGGAACCGGCTCATTCTCTGATCTGATTTCCGGGTTGAGTCCCGGAACGACTTACAATGTCAGGGCTTATGCCACCAATTCGGCAGGAACCTCATATGGTGCAAATATCCAGTTCACGACCTATTCACTTGCAACTGTGGTTTCCATATCTGCCACAGCGTCCGAAAATCCTTCAACAACAGCCACCGGCAAAGGAAATGTGACTTCGGATGGTGGGACAACCGTTACGGAAAAGGGCTTCTGCTGGGGACTCTCCGCCAATCCAACCGTAGGAGATGCAAGAACTACAGAGGGTACCGGCATTGGCAATTTCTCCGACATAATTACCGGCTTAACACCCGGAACCACTTATCATGTACGGGCATATGCCATCAATGCAGTCGGAACCTCTTACGGGGCAGACCTTTCTTTCATCACGTCGGTCAACAATGGTGTTTACAACATCACTGATTTTTACCAGATATATCCAAACCCTTCTCGTGGCAATATTACCATAAAAAGCAAAGAGGATATTCCGTTCGAAATGACAATTTATACACCGGAGGGTAACCTGCTTGGAGAAAGCAAACTAACAAACCAAATAACCAATATGGATTTGAATTTGCCAAAAGGGGTTTACCTCGTTGTTCTGAAGAGTGGTAAGGCGACGGGATCTTACCGGTTAATAATTTTATAAATAATATTCTCATGAGAATAATTTCCATCATCCTGTTAACGGTCATTTTCCTAACTGTTTTCACAGATCAGGTTGCTTTTTCGCAAAGTACTGTCACGGGTCAGGATTTTAAATATAATCCAATTACTACTTCTGTCCCCTTTTTGAATATTACCGCTGACTCCAGACACGGCGCCATGGGAGATGTTGGTGTTGCCACCTCTCCCGATGCAAGCGCCCAATATTGGAATGCTTCAAAATTGGCGTTTGCCAAAGACAGTTTTGGCATTTCCTTATCTTATATTCCCTGGTTAAGACAACTGGTCAGGGACATGAACCTGGCATACCTCTCTTCTTTCTACCGACTGGACAATTACCAGACAATCGGGGCGTCACTTCGCTATTTTTCAATGGGTGAAATTATGCTGACCGATCAGAATGGCACCAACATTGCCAATGTTCGTCCGAATGAGTTCGCGATTGATATCAGTTATGCCAGAAAACTTTCGGATCATTTTTCGGGAGCGGTGGAGCTCAGATACATACATTCTGATCTCTCCGGCGGCATTGGCCCTGAAAGCTACAAACCGGGATCGGCCTTTGCGAGTGATGTAAGTTTTTACTACATCAAAACTGTCAATAACGGTAATTCTGGCCAAACCATTTCGGCTGGTATCAACCTTTCAAATATCGGTTCCAAGATATCTTATGATGAGGGTAAAAACAAGGAGTTAATCCCTGCCAATCTCAGAATTGGATCAACCTTAACCAAAGAGTTTGATCAGGACAATATGTTTTCAGTTTCGTTGGACTTCAATAAACTGTTGGTTCCGACACCGCAAATTTCAGCCATTGGTGGAGGATCAGGAGTGGTCATTTCTGACAACCGTACCGACCAAACCGCCATCAGCTCCATCTTCAGCTCCTTTTCTGATGCCCCGGGAGGCTTTCAGGAAGAGCTGAAGGAAATCAGGATTTCGACAGGTTTTGAATACTGGTACCACCATCAGTTCGCTGTCCGCGGAGGCTATTTTCACGAAAACGAATACAAAGGAAACAGGAAATTCTTTTCTGCAGGATTGGGTGTCAAGATGAATATTTGTGCCATAGATTTCGCTTATCTTATTCCAACACAACGGAATAATCCATTGGCCAACACCGTTCGCTTTACCCTTATTTTTGATCTGAAATCCTTTGGCAGGAAAAAAGCATCCCCGGGGAGCGTTCCTGTAGTACCAGGAAATGCCAATGCAGCTCCGGCATCGTCCAATTAATTGCACCCTGATAAATACATTTACCATATTCTATTCAGGATCATCTTTTTAAAAAATAATTCCGAGTTGCTGGTAAGGTAAATGGAACAATCGTGGCTTAACCCTTTGGTCGTTCTGATTCTTTAATGCTCCTATAGGCCTCTTTTAATTCTTCACAAGCATGCAAACAAACCTTTTCTACCTGCCTGACCAATTCGGGTAATTCGTCTGTATTTTGTTGTATTCCTGCATCTTCCTGGATTTTTCTGGCTATGTTCTCAAAATTTGAACTGATACCCATAATCGCAAAAGAGGGAATCAATTTGTGTACCGCTTTGTGCAACAAATTCCAATCATGATCTTGTAAACTTTGTTTTATTGAACTTATCAAGACAGGTGTTTGTTCCAGGTATATTGAGATCATTTCCATTATAAGGATGGATTCTGACTTTGTGCGGTGCCTTAAATAAGTCAGGTCCGTGTATTTTGTTTTTTCATCTGCTGACTTATCCTGAATATCTTCCTTAATAATTAGGACATTCTGTTTTTCAGAAAATGGTTTTGATGGAGCGGATTTATTCAAAAGTCCAACCATTTTACTGTACAACGACCGCTCTTCAACAGGCTTTGAAAGATAATCATTCATGCCAACCGCTTCACATTTTTTTAAATCCACCGTAGTCACATCAGCCGTTAAGGCGATAATTGGTATTTTAGAATGCATCGTATTGCGGATGTATTCTGTTGCTTCAAATCCATTCATCTCAGGCATGTGTAAATCCATCAAAACAATATCGTAGGATTTCGCCTGTAGTTTTTCAATAGCTATTTTCCCATTGGAAGCAATATCACATTCAAATCCAAAATCATCCAAAATAGTTTTCATCAGCAGCTGATTGAGAGAAATGTCTTCAACCACCAATGCTTTTACATTTTTAGGCTTAATTTCTAATCCTACTTTTTCTGCTTCTGTGATCAATATAGCTTTTGTTTTTAGGAAGCTCAGGATAAAACTGAAAGTGGAACCTTTGTCAATCTGGCTTTTTACAGCGATACTTCCTCCTTGCGATTCAACCAATTGTTTTACGATGGCAAGTCCCAAGCCAGTCCCTCCATACATTTTTGAAATGCCGGACGAGGCCTGTTGGAAATTTTCAAATATCTTTTCCAATTTATTTTCAGGAATGCCAATGCCAGTATCCTCAATTCCAAATTCTATCGTTACTTTTTCTTCATCTTCTTTAAGCATACGTACCCTTACCGTAATTTTCCCTCCGGATGTAAATTTGACGGCATTGCTCATAAGGTTCATAATAATTTGACGTAAACGCAAAGAGTCGCCAAGTAAAACCTCCGGAATCCTGTGGTCATATTCCCTTACCAGTTCGGAATTTTTTTCTTGAATTTTTTTCTCAAACAAATGAAGAATGGCCGACACAGATCCCAACATTTTAAAGGGAGTCTGCTCAAAAATCATTTTCCCGGAATCAACTTTTGCCAGATCGAGTATATCGTTGATCAGTTCAATTAAAGTGTCACCGCTAATTTTGATGGCATTTAAATATTCTTTTTGTTTTGCTGATAAATCTGTTCTCAATAAGACTTTGGTAAATCCGATAATTGAATTCATTGGGGTCCGGATTTCGTGACTCATGTTGGACAAAAACTGTTGCTTCGAATTCATCGCTTCTTCAGCAATTAATGTTTTCTTCTCAGCATTAATTTTTGCTTTAATCAACTCCTCCTTTGCAATTACATGAGTGGTAACTTCATACGCAATCATGGTGACACCCGAAATAGTTTCATCTGCTTCCTGATAAGGCTGATAAACCATATTGAAATAAACATTCTCCAATTTTCCATTGCGCACCAATGGCATGAAAAATTCGTGTCCCTGAAAAGGAATACCTGTCTTAAAAACATTATCAAGCAGGGCAGGCACTGGTCCATCTTTGATTTCCGGTAATATTTTAAACAGGGATTTACCTTCAATACGTTTGCCTTTCCCCCAGATTTCTTTGATACTATCATTGGCCAAGGAGATCACCATCTCTTTCCCCTTCAATATCGCAAAGGCAAAGGGAGAATGCATGAGCATCATGTTGTAACGTTTGTTGCTGTCTTCGATGAGTTTCAGCGCTTTCTTTTCTACTTCAAGCTGCTTTTCAAGGGACTTGGTCTCTTTTACCTGAAGTTCGATTGCTAAATTCCTTACCTCAGTAATGTCAATAATGGTAAGTACAATTAACTCTTCGTTTTTACTCTGCTGAATAATTCGATGTGCATTTAGCAGCATGATTCTGCGTCCAATAACAGGGAATGTATGTTCCACTTCAAAATTGTGAAAGCGAATATTTTTGGGAACGATCTCTTCGAGCAGTTCGCGCAAACGTGGGATGTTCCACTGATTATTTCCCAAATTATACAAGGATACTCCTATGCACTCTTCTTCCGTTACATGAAATATTTTATAGAATGCTTTGTTGGCAGATTTAATTCGTATCTCTTTGTCAAGGATGAGCATAGGCTCCTGAACCGTGGACAGAATGGCTTCGTAATAATTATACAATTCTTCTACCTGTTGGTTGCGTGCCAGTAACTCATAATTGCTGGTGGTAAGCTCTTCGTTGGTTGACTCAATTTCTTCTTTTGAAGTTTCCAATTCTTCATTCAGGCTTTGTAACTCTTCATTGCTGGAAACAATTTCCTCATTGGCGCTTTGCAATTCTTCGTAAGCAGCTTCCTGATCATGGATAATAGAACTCATTGCAGAACGGGCTGCGGCCAGTTCTGCTTCCAGTTTCTTTATCCTTCGGCCTTTTGCCAGCGAGTCCATGTTGCCTGTATTATCCGAATGTTCCGGCATTTCCTTTTGATGAACAGTAAAAACGATCATCAGCAAATGGTCTTCGCCTTCTGCACTAAGTGGTACTATTTCAACATTTACTATACTGATCGTACTCCCGTTTTTGTCGGGATTCATTTCGATACCATTTTTGCTAACCGCTTGTTTTGTTCTAATCGCCTGGTGAATTCCATTGCGCAGTTCCAGGGAAATTTCGGGCCGGGCCATTTTTAAAATATTCAATGTCGCTTTCCCTGAGGGGTGTTCTAAAAACATTTCGGTTGACCCTCTGAACATGAGTATTTCCAGATCGTGATTGATAATGACACTGGCAGGCATAAAGCGTTCGAGTAAGGCAGCATCAAAAGCGCTACCAAGATTACCCTGTGGGGATACAGCTGTCTTTTTAGGGAGAATTGTTGGAACCCTATTTGCCGGGGATACCGTAGCCGGAGAACTCAATGGTGAAATATCCGGAATCCTGAAGGCGCCAGAATTTTTTTTCCGTGAAAAGATCTTGAACTTTTTATTCAACGGAGTGAATAAATCTGAATAGGTTCCGATGGTTTCAGATTTGCCAAGCATCAGATATCCACCCTCATTTAAAGCATAATGAAAAGTGGAAAGCGCTTTTTTTTGGGCTGAATTGTCGAGATAGATGAGCAGGTTACGGCAACTGATAAAATCCATACGGGAAAAGGGAGGGTCTCTCAAAATATTGTGCTGGGCAAAAACACAAACATCGCGAAGTGCTTTGGATATGCGATACTTTTCCTTCGACTTGATGAAAAATTGTTGAAGCCGTTTGGGCGAAACATTTTTTAGTTGTTGGACTGAATACTCTCCAACACGGGCATCATTGATTGCCGTTGGGCTAAGGTCAGATGCAAAAATCTGAAATGGAATTTTGTAGTTGCTTTTCTCATGTAACTCAAGCAAAATCATTGCAATGGAATAAACTTCCTCACCTGTGGCACAAGCGGCTACCCAGATTCGCAATGTCTCATCCTGGGTTTTGGTTTTTAGCAAACGAGGCAAAACCGTTTTCTTTAAAAGTATAAAGGCATCTGTATCCCTGAAAAAACCGGTCACATTGATGAGTAAGTCCTGGTACAACAAATCCACTTCATCATTTGCTTGCCCAAGTAACTCTGCATATTGTTTGATTGTTTTTATTTTATTAATCAACATCCTTCGCAGCATCCGCCTCTTGATGGTGTTCATTTTGTAGTGGCTGAAATCAATATTCTTTTTTTTCAGCAAAAGCTGAAGAATATTTTTCAAATCGGGATTACTGTTTTCTATTGCGTCTTCCGGTACATTTTTAACTTCATGACGCCTGATCAAAGGATGTTTGCTTATCCAGTTTAACTCTGCCGCAATTTCTTTGGGAGATAAAACAAAATCAACCACCCCTTCCTCAATTGCTGAATGAGGCATACTGGTAAACTTTGCCGAGTCATCCTGGGCAAAAGTGATACCGCCTGCTTCCTTTATTTCTTTTAACCCGCGTGTTCCATCGCTTGCACTGCCCGATAACACTACGCCGATAACATTTTCCTTGCGCGCGTCGGCCAATGATGAAAACAGCACATCAATGGACAGGTTGGTCGTCTTGTTTGCAGACCTGGGAATTAATTTTATTGGTATAAGCGCTTAAGCCGCCCATTTTTAATGATTGATTTACAGTTATTTATATATTATAGCAAACGATTTATATGGGTCTATTAGCAAATCATCTCTGTTTTACAATTAAATTTCAAAT
>Ga0265297_10001420_pt1 | contig 56461 bp, 56 predicted proteins | sample Munlanlwell13791_FD_192502 | JGI IMG/M metagenome (GOLD analysis project Ga0265297, IMG submission 192502) | Leachate microbial communities from a municipal landfill in Southern Ontario, Canada - Leachate well 137-91 | ecosystem: Engineered > Solid waste > Landfill > Unclassified | place...
TCTGAGTTCTGAGTTCTGAGTTCTGAGTTCTGAGTTCTGAGTTCTGAGTTCTGAGTTCTGAGTTCTGAGTTCTGAGTTCTGAGTTCTGAGTTCTGAGTTCTGAGTTCTGAGTTCTGAGTTCTGAGTTGGCGGAAACCAATGTAACGGGGATGAAATATGGCGACGATTGAGCGGTTTGAGGACATCAAGGCCTGGCAGATGGCGCGAGAACTCACCCGTGAAGTCTACGAGGCGACGAAAGGGACTGCGTTTGCGCGGGACTATGGTCTGCGTGACCAGATCACGCGGGCCGCGGGCTCGACCATGCACAATATCGCGGAGGGATTCGATTCGGAAACCAACGCAGACTTCATCCGATTTCTCGGATACGCCAAGCGTTCCTGCACGGAGGTGCAAAGCGAACTCTACGTTGCTCTGGATCAGAAATACATAGAGGACGCAACGTTCAAACGCCTGTACACGCTTGCCGGCGAGACGCGCGCCGCCGTACGCGGTTTCATGACCTACCTACGCAACAGCAACCGCTAACTCGGAACTTGGAACTCAGAACTCAGAACTCGACGAAAGGAGAACGACCATGTGCCGCAATGAGAAGAAGCAAGGATGTCTGAAACCGGAGAAACTGAAGAACTCGCCCCGGGACTGCTCGCCAGAGCAGATCCGCGAATGCCATGGTGAGGCGGCTGGCCACGCCTGTGTCGAGCCTGCGGGCTGCGAGCATCCCGAGCGCTTGAAGGGCAAGCCGGGTGAATGCTCGCCGGAGCAGATTCGCCAGTGTCACGGCGATGCCGCCGAACACCGCTGCGTGGGCAGTGGGGCAGGCAAATGAACAACCAAAGCGCTGATGCTCGAATAGGCAAGGAACAAGCCACGCTGCCGGACTACTACAAAACGGTTGCCCATGACTTGATCGCATTCTGCTCTTCATGCTCTGGCCGTGTCTGGGTCGATCTCGGCACTGGCCCGGGAGGCATTGGTCTGTCGTTGCTGGAGGCACTTGACGACATCACCATGGTGCTGATCGATCCGAATGCCGATGCCCTGCGTCGCGCCTTGGGCTCAGCGCGGGAGCGCGGTGTCGAGTCGCGAGCTGTAGCCATACTCGGGGCGGCGGAAACGCTCCCGATGCCCGACGAGTCGGTGGACGTGGTCGTCAGCCGAGGATCGTTCTACTTCTGGGAGGACCGGGCGCGGGGGCTGCGAGAGATCTGGCGCGTGCTTCGGCCGGGCGGGCGAGCGATGATCGGCGGCGGTTTGGGAAGCGGATATCCCGACTGGGCGCGCCGGGAGTTCATCCGACGTCAGCGTGAATCTCAGCGTCGCAAGGGGCCAGAAGCGATGCGGGCATTTGGCGAGGCGCGAAGCTCCGACACTTTTCGCCGTCTTGCCGTGCAAGCCGGCTTGCCGGCGTTCGAAGTCATCGGCGAAGGCGGTCTGGGTGCGGACGATCCAAACACGGGTGTCGGCATCTGGCTGCGATTTACGAAGGAGGTGGCGAATGTCGGTTGACACGAAGACCGCAATTGAAGTGCGTGGCCTGGCCAAGCGATTCGGCGACGTCGAAGCGGTGGCAGGCATTGACTTCGACGTGCGGGACGGCGAGTTGTTCGGCTTCCTCGGCCCGAATGGTGCGGGCAAGAGCACAACCATCAATGTCCTGATTGGTCTGGCCCGTTCAGACGCCGGCACGATCCGCATCGGCGGAATCGACTGCTCGACCAATCCCAAGGCCGCTCAGCACCTGATGGGCGTGGTGCCGGACGAAAGCAATCTGTACCCGGAACTGACCGGCTTCGAGAACCTGTGTTTCTGCGGGGCGCTGTACGGGATGGCCCGGCGCGACCGCGAGTCCAGGGCGCGCGACCTACTGGAGCAATTCGGCCTGACCGAGGCCGGCGGACGCAAGTTCGGCGGCTACTCCAAGGGCATGAAGCGCAAGCTCACCATCGCCGCCGGGATCATCCATTCGCCTCCCATCCTGTTCATGGACGAGCCCACGACCGGCATCGACGTGGCCAGCGCCCGGCAGATTCGGCAGCTCGTCGCCGAGCTGAATCGCGGCGGCACGACCATCTTCCTGACGACGCACTACATCGAAGAAGCCGAGCGGCTGTGTCAGCGGATTGGCTTCATCGTCAAGGGGCGCATTGTCCGTACCGATACCGTCCAGGACCTGATGCGGCGGACGGACGGACGCCATGTGGTGCAGTTTGCCGTGTCCAGTGGAGCGGCCCGGCTGTGCGAGTCGATTGCCGCCGAGTTCCCCGCCCTTCAGTGCCAGGCGGTCTCGGACACGGCGGTGCGCGTCGAGTCCCCGGAACCCGTACGCATCGGTCCGCTGGTGCGCTCGATTGAAGACAGCGGCGCGGAGGTGACGGAGGCCCGCAAACTGCAGCCATCGCTGGAAGACGTCTTCGTCGAGATCACTGGCATCGAGGCGGGGGTGATGAAGCAGGAACGGGAAAAGGCCAAGATGGGAGGTGGCGCATGAAGGCATGGATCGCATTCTGGAATATTCTCGCCAAGGACTTTCGGGCCTACTACCTCAAGCCGCCCAACATCAGTTGGGGCATCATCTTCCCCCTGGCGTGGACGGGCATGTTCTTCATCCGCTCCGGTGCGGGCCTGGACAGTGTGCCGACGTTGCTGCCGGGCGTGATTGCGGTGTCGATTCTGTTCGGCACGACCAGCCTGCTGTCCGTCACCGTGACCTTCGAGAAGAAGGGCCGGTCGTTCGAGCGGCTGTTGCTGGCGCCCATTCCGCTGGAGGTGCTGATGCTCGCCAAGACCGCCGGGGCCATTCTTTTTGGCGTGGCCAACGCCTTTGTGCCGGTGGCTATGGCGGCATTTCTGATGGACTTCTCCAGGGTCAACTGGGCGACGCTCATTCCTGCCATCGTGCTGATTGCGGTCAGTTCGACGTTCCTGGGCCTGTTCATCGCCGTCTCGGTCAGCGAGGTCTTCGAGGCGCAGACCTTCTCGAACTTCTTCCGTTTCCCGATGCTCTTCCTGTGCGGGTTGTTCTTCCCCATCGCGCAGCTTCCCGTCTGGCTCCGGCCGCTGTCGTATGTGCTGCCATTGACCTACGGCGCCGACGTCTTGCACGGCTCGATCCACCGGGCGCCGTACCTGCCTTTAGTGTTGGATTTCGGCATGCTGGCCTCGTTCTGCATCCTGCTGTTCGCCTTCAGCCTGCGCAATGTCCGCCGCAAGTGGATTGTGTGAGGGAACAACCATGTCGAAGGCCAACACAATCGAGACGCACGTTGACCGCGACGAAACGCAGCTTGTGCAATTCCCCGCAGCGTACGAACCCGACGCTGGCTCCGTGAAGTGGGGCACCTTTCTTCGCGACGTGTTCATCTGTTCGCTGGGCGCGTATGGCGGGCCGGAAGCCCACATGGGCGTCTTCGTGGACCAGATGGTCAAGAAGAAGCGCTATCTGGGCGAAGAGGAGCTGGTCGAGCTGATGGCCTTGTGCAGCATTCTTCCGGGACCGACGAGCACGCAGACCATCGTGTCGATTGGCTACAAGACGGGTGGCCCTGTGCTGGCGTTGCTGACCATGCTGGTGTGGGCGTTGCCGGTGCTTGTGGCAATGACGCTGCTGTCTTTCCTCTATCAAGGGCTGGCGGCGTGGAACGTGTCGGCGGACGGTTTGCGGTTCATCGGCCCAATGGCCGTGGGTTTCATTGTGGTGGCGGCGTTTCGGATCGGGCGCAAGGTGGTCAAAGATACACCCACGGCGTTGCTGCTTGTGGGCGGCGCAATGACGACCTACTGGATTCGAGCGCCCTGGATCTTTCCGGTTGTGCTGCTGGCGGGGGGTGCAATCGCCGTGGGTGTGTTCCGCGAATCGGGCATGTGGAACCGAACCCGGCTCCGGCCGCCGTGGTGCTACCTGGTAGTCTTCGCCGCGCTCGCGATTGGATTGCTTGTGCTGTCGGCACTATCATCTTCACGGCTCCTGCACCTCACGGAGAGTTTCTACCGGTACGGTTACCTGGTGTTCGGCGGCGGGCAGGTTGTGGTGCCCGTGATGCACAGCGAGCTGGTGCAGGTGCGGCAATTCATGACGAACGAGGAATTCCTGACCGGGTACGGACTGGTGCAAGGGCTGCCCGGCCCGATGTTCAGCTTCGCGGCCTACGCGGGGGGCATGGCCGCGCGCGGCGGTTCGATCTGGCTACAGGCGCTTGGCGCAGCGGTCGGTGGCGTCGGCATCTTCCTGCCGGGGTTGCTGCTGATCTATTTTGTGTACCCCGTATGGGAGCAACTCAAGCAGATTCGGGCAATTCGCATCGCCCTGCGCGGCATCAACGCGGTGGCGGGCGGGCTGATTGCCATTGCCGCCGTGATCCTGATGCAGGCCAGCGGGTTCCATGCCGAGAACCTGGCGATCGCGGCGCTCTCGATCACGCTCCTGGCTTCTCGCAGGGTGCCCGCGCCGTTGATTGTTGCCGGGGCGTTGGTTGCCGGATTCATCTTGTAGCGAGAAAATGGAAGGGAGTTGTGGAAAAGAGAACCGACATGCAGACGCCCAGCAGTGAGGAGTTGATGCTGGGCGTCCGCGACGGCGACCTGTTCGCCTTCGAGCAACTCGTCCTGCGCCACCAGGCCGAGGCGTGGCGCGTGGCCTATCGGTTCACCGGCGATGCCGCCGAAGCGGAGGATCTTGCCCAGCAGGCATTCCTCAAAGTCCTCGATGCCGCACCGCGCTACACCGCGACAGCCGCGTTCCGCACCTACCTGTACCAGGTGGTGACGCGCCGGTGTCTCGACCACCGCCGCAAGAAGCGTCCCGTGCTCATGGAAGTCCTTCCCGAATGCGCTACGGATGCGCCCACACCCGGCGAAGAGGCCGACGCTGTGGAACGGGACCAGTGCATCCAGAGCGCCCTGGCCGCGCTGCCCGCCGACTACCGGATGGCGGTCGTGTTGCGCTACTTCGAAGGACTCAGTGCCGCGGAGATGGCGGTGGCGATGGGGCGCAGCGTGAAGGCCGTGGAGCGCTTGCTGGCCCGCGCCCGAGACGCGCTGGCACCTCGCCTGGAACTGTTTCGCGGCAAAATGCGTTGAACCGAGGGGGATGTTGCCGGGTCGCTCGTTTACCACAATAGAAGGATAACGCGATGGACTGCCCAACCGCACAAACGAATCTGAGTGCCTACCTCCGAGGCGACTTGCCGCTGGATCAGCGGAGTGCGCTCGTGGCTCATCTGCGGGGGTGTCGGATCTGCCTGGTCCGCCTTGCGGCGGTGGATCCTCTTGCGAGTGTGCTTGTTCAGACTGAGACCCCGCCTGTTCCGTCGGGATTCGAGAGGCGTGTCCTGGCCGCGGCCAGAAGCCGGCGTTCCCAAGTTGTGGCGGTGGCATGGAGCCCCCTGCGCTGGTGGCGGATGGCATCCGCCCCGATGCACGCGGCGGCGGCGGCCGTGCTCGTCGTTGGCCTGGCGGCGGGCTTGGCCCTGGGCTGGGCGGCACGACCCGCCACCCGTCAGGCCCAAGAAGACTCTCAAGCCATGGCGCTGACCACCGCCTTGGCCGCTTATAATCTGGATTACCTGGGCGATGCGCCCGGCGGTTCACTGGCGGACAGTTATCTGGCTCTGCTGACGAACCGCAAGGGGGGGAGGCAATAACCATGTGGAAGAAACTTGCGCCACTATTGGTCGTTCTGTCGGTCGCCCTAAACCTGGGCTTTCTCGGCGTCTGGAGCGCACCCCGCATCCGGGCATGCCGCTCCGGTCTGGATCGCGGCGGTCAAAACACCGCTGAAGGCGTCTGGTGCCCACTTCATCGACAGCTCAATGTCAGCTCCGCGCAATGGCATCAACTCGAACCGCGAATGGCGGAGTTTCGCCGCCGCTCCCAAGCCGTTTGCCAAGAGGTCAACCGCAAGCGCAACGAACTCCTGGACTTGGTTGCCTCCCCCCAACCCGATCGCCAGGCAATCGCAGCCAAGCAGGAGGAAATTCTCGCCGGCCAGCGGCAGGTGCAGATACTCGTCAATGAGCATCTCCTGGCCGAGAAGGAAACCCTCACCGCCGGACAACAGAAGGAATTGTTCGACTTGCTTCGCAAGCGAGGCGGTTGCGTTGGCCACGGGCCGATGATGTTCCCAGGCGCAGAGAGCGGAATGCCTGGGAGCATGCGTGATAACTGCGGCTTGTCCAACCCACAGAGTGGAGGAAATGAGCCGTGAAGAGACCTGTCGGGATTGTTCTCGTCGCCCTACTCGTCGCCGTGGCTTTATGGTCCGCATACGCCGATACCCAAGACGGCGCCCCCCTGATATGGGCGTGTGCGGCCCCACTGTGGCATAGGAGATGACAGCGATGATGATTCTAACTTTAGGTCACATGCATCATGCGGTCGAAATGGAACCGGTCATAGCCGCCATCGGTTTGCTTCTTCTGGCGGGTCTCGGTGCGGTGGTTCTATGGATAGCCAGCATGGAGAGTCGCAAGATGATCCGGCGGAGATGGGAACCGGGTCGATCAAGCTATGTTGTCGAACTCACCGCGGATAGACATATATGACGAAGCGGCCGGAGACCACTTTGAGGACTTGCAGGACCACATTTGTCTTGATCAGCTTGCTGACGGCCGCCGGCTGTTCCAATCTCGACCCTTGGTCTGAGATGCACAAGGCACCCATTGCGCCTGGGAAGGTCTCTTCCGCGCGTCCCGCCAGCCAACCTGCGACACCACGACCGTCCGGCTTGGCGGGTCAAAAGCTGACACTCGCGCAAGGCATCGTGCTGGCCTTGGAGAACAATCCGCAGACCGCCAGTTCCTGGCAGGCCGCCCGGGCGGCGGCGGCCAGGATTGGCCAGGCGAAGTCCGGGTACCTGCCGACGGTCGGCTTGACCTCCAGCGCGGCCAGGGGCAACCCGGCCGAACTGGACGCCAAAACCGATGAAGGCATACAGAATACATTCGATGCCGGTTTCGGGGTGCGGTGGCTGCTCTTCGACGGCGGTGGACGCAAGGCCCGCGTCCAGGGCGCGGCCGCGGAACTGCTGGCGGCCAACTTTCGGCACAACGCGGTTCTCCAGGATGTGGCGCTGGGGGTCGAAGAGGATTACTACGACCTGCTGGCCGCTCAAAGCCTCAGGGAAGTAGCCATCGAGACCGTCAAACAGAGGGACTATCACGTCCAGATCGCCGAGGCCCGCCACCGGACGGGCCTGGTGGCCAAGTCCGATGTTCTCAAGGCACAGACGGAGAAGGCGGACGCCGACTTGGGACAGGTTCAGGCCGAGAACGCCTTGCATCTGGCCAAGGGCCGGCTGGCCTCCGCCATGGGATTGCGGGTCTCCGAACCGTTTGAGATTGCCGGTGTTCCAGATGACAATCCCGGCGAGGAGCTGGCGGACGTCGAATCACTCCTGGATGAAGCGGCCCGAAATCGGCCCGAACTCCAAGTCGCGCTGGCACAGATCGAGGTCCAGCGGGCCGGCGTCAAGAGGGCAGAGGCCCGTTTCTGGCCTGCACTGTCACTCGACACCGGTGTTGGTTGGCTCGGTAGGACGTTCTTCCCCGGCCAGGGACAGTGGAATATCGGCGCGGCCGTGGATGCGCCTTTGTTCACGGGCTTTGATCGCACCTACCAACTGCATCTCGCCAAAGCAGACCTGGCCAGGGCCGTCGCGGACCGGCGTGGCGTTCTGCAAGGCGTGGAACTGGAAGTCTGGACGGCTTACTGGCAGATCATCGAATCCAGCCAGGCCATCGCAGCGGCAAGCCGCTTTGTGGCCAGTGCGGAAGAAAGCGCCCGCGTCGCCGAGGGCGAGTACAAGAACGGGACGGGGTCTATTATCGAGTTGATCGACGCGCAGACGGCATTTTCGACGGCCAGGACCAGGCTGATCCAAGCCCGGCTGGGCCGGCACACCGCGCTGGCGCAGTTTGAGCGGGCCGTGGGACGGACACTCGCGGCCACCCAGGTTATTGACCAGAAAGAGGTGAAGCCTTGAAACGGAAATACCATAGAATCCTGCTTGTCTTGGCGCTGCTTGGCGCGACTGCCGGCCTTGGGGCGTGGAGATATTGGCCGCGCGGCAAGACCGACAACAACGGCACGGTTACCGCCCAGGTCGTGCGCCGCGACCTGGCGTCCAGCGTTCTGGCCACCGGCGCGGTCAAACCGCAGGTCGGCGCGGAAGTCCGCGTCGGGGCCAGGATTTCCGGAAAGGTCGAGCACCTCTACGCCAACATCGGCGACGTGGTGAAAAAGGGCCAAGTGCTGGCGGAACTGGAGAAAGCCGATCTGGAGGCCAAGGTCAGCCAGCTCAGCGCCGAACTTGAGATGGGCGAGGCCAGGCTCGCGGCCATCAAGGCCCTTCGGCCAAGGGAAATCGAGAAGGCGGAGGCGGATGTCGCCCAGTGGCAGGCAACGGTCGAGTTGAATGGCAAGGACCTGGCGCGCCAAGATGAACTGCTCAAGCAGGATTTCACGTCGCAGCAGGCTCGCGACCGGGCGAAAGAGCAACTTGCCGTCAGCGAAGCCCGCCAGGCATCGGTCCGCAAGGCTCTGGAGCTGGCCAAGATAGGTTTCGTCGAAGACCTCAGACAGGCTGCCGCCGACGTGGCGCGGGCCAAGGCAGCGTTGGCTAACGACAAGGTCCAACTGTCGTATGCCACGATCACCGCCCCCATTGACGGCGTAATCGGCTCGGTCTCGACGCAGGAAGGCGAGACGGTCTCCGCCGGTCTGAGCGCCCCGACGTTCGTGACCATCATCGACCTTGGCCGCCTCCAGGTGGACACCTTCGTGGATGAGGTGGACATCGGCAAAGTCAAGGTTGGCCAGAAGTCTGTCTTCACGGTGGATTCCTTCCCCTCTCGCGAGTTTGCCGGCAAGGTCGTCGCCATTTATCCCAAAGCCGTCATTCAGGAAAATGTCGTCAACTACGATGTGGTCGTGGAGATCACCGATAAATACGACGGTCTTCTACGGCCGGAGATGACCGCCAGCGTCAGCATCTCTCTGGAAGCCCGCGAGAATGTCCTTGCCGTGCCCGTCAAGGCCGTCACGCGCGAAAGGGGCAAGAGCGTCGTGTACGTAGTGTCCGGTGTCACCCCCCAACCGAGAGAGGTTAAGGTCGGCTGGAAGGACTCACAGTGGGTCGAAATTCTCTCCGGCCTGGACGAGGGCCAGACGATTCTGCTGGATGTCCCAGCGGCGGAGCAACCCAAGCCGTGAGGAGCTAACATGATTGAACTGGAAAGCATCGAGAAGACCTACCTGGCCGGTTCGGTGGAGACGCGCGTGCTCAAGGGCATCTCCTTCCGCATCGAGGGGGGCGAGTATGTCGCCATCATGGGTGCGTCAGGCACCGGCAAGAGCACGCTGATGCACATCCTGGGCTGCCTGGACAAGCCCACGGCCGGACACTACCGGTTGGGCGGCACCGACATGGTGAACTTGGACGATGATGCCCTGTCGCATCTGCGGAACGGCAAGATCGGCTTCGTCTTCCAGCAGTTCCACCTGCTGGACCGCGCTACCGCCTTGCGGAACGCGATGCTGCCGCTGATCTATGCCGACGAGTATCCAGCCGATGCCCACCGGCGGGCGGAAACGGCGCTGACGGCCGTAGGGCTGACGGACCGCATGACGTACAGGCCCAACCAGCTTTCCGGCGGCCAGCAGCAGCGCGTCGCCATCGCCAGGGCGCTGATCACCAACCCCACCCTCCTCCTGGCCGACGAGCCGACAGGGAATCTCGACAGCAAGAGCGGGGCCGAGGTCATGGCCATCTTCCAACGCCTCCACCGGGACGGACGGACGATCATTGTCGTCACCCACGACAGAGCCGTCGCTGAGCATGCCGATCGCGTTATCGTCCTGAAGGATGGCATGATCGCGGAAGACCAACCCGTGGCCCGGCCGCGGGACGCCGAGGCTGAGGCCATCGCCTTGGCCGAGAAGGAGGTGGCCCAGTGAGAATCCTGCGGATCGCAAAGGAGGGCGCTCGCGCCCTGGCCGCCAATAAGCTCCGCACCTTCTTGATGATGGCCGGGACGATCATCGGCATCGCCGCGCTGACGGTCATCATGGCCATCGGCAAAGGCACGGAAAAGAACGTCATGAAGCGCGTCATGAGTTTCGGGACGCACGCCATCATGGTCGCTGCGGGCGGAGGCAGGGGGTTCTCGCCGCCGGATGCAAACATCACAACACTGAAGCTCGACGATGCCGATGCGATCCGAGACCAGATTCGGGGTCTTGAGTTTGTGTCCCCGACCGCGCAGAAGAGGGCGATGCCCATCAAGGCCGGCGCGGCGCAGACCGAGGCAACGGCAATCGCGGTTCGGGCCGACTGGTTCGATGCCTGGGAATGGTACGTCCGCGACGGCGATCCTATCACCGACGAAGATATGGCGGCGATGTCGCGAGTCTGCGTCCTGGGCGCGACAACGGCAAGGGATCTTTTTGGCGATCAGAACCCGATTGGCGAGGACGTGCAGATTGGCGATGTGCGCTTCAGGGTCAAAGGGATATTGCACAGTCGCGGAACAAGCCCGATGGGCGGGGATTTTGATGCCAGGGTCATCATCCCGCTGAGCACAGGCCTGCGGCGTCTTTTCAACCAAGACCACCTGTTCAACATTCGCATCAAGGTAAAAGACGCGAGCCAACTCGTCCCCATTGGAGAGGAAATCCGGCGGTTGCTCCGCGAACGGCATCACGTCACACCGCCGCAGGAAGACGACTTTGCGATCAACACCGCCGCGGGAGTGGCGAAAATGGCTCGTGGCATATCGGGCACGTTGACGTACCTGCTGGCGGCGCTGGCGGGCCTGAGCCTGCTGGTCGGCGGCATCGTGCTGATGAACATCCTGCTGATCTCTGTGGGCGAGCGGACGAAGGAGATCGGCCTGCGCCGTGCTCTAGGCGCCACTCAAGGCGACATCTTCCGGCAGTTCCTGCTGGAGTCGTTGAGCGTGAGCATCATCGGCATGGCCGCCGGGAGCCTGCTAGGCTGGGCGGTCAGCATCACCCTGGCTCGCGTCACCCAGTTCCCCGTGGTCATTTCCTGGGAGCCGTTCGCCCTGGCACTCGGCTTTGCCCTGGTCGTGGGCGTGTTCTTCGGCGTCCAGCCGGCGCGACGGGCTGCGCGCCTCAAGCCGGTGGAAGCCTTGCGATGAAACTCTCCCGGAACATCGTTCTCTCCTTGGAGATACTGGCAGCCCACAAACTCCGAACGCTGCTCAGCGTGATCGGCATCGTCGTGGGGGTCGGGGCGGTCGTTCTGATGGTCTCCGCTGGGCGCGGGGCGCAGAAGCAGATTCTGGACCGCATCCGGGGCATGGGGACTAACCTGCTTGTCGTCAATGCCGGGCGAACGAGGATCGTCGCTGGCCGCCAGCGACAGATGGAGACGGTGCGAACGCTGACGGCCGCCGACGCCCAAGCCATCGCCAGGGAATGCCCCTCGGTCGCCTTGGCGGCTCCGGGCGTCAGCAAGAAGCTTGCCGTTCGCTGGGAAGACCAGGACGCCCTGGCCAACGTCATAGGGATGAGCGCCGAGGGCTTCGCCGTCCGCAACATCGCGGTGGCCGCCGGGCGGCTCTTTGACGCAGACGAGAGCCGAGCGGCCAAGCGCCTGGCGATTCTCGGGCCGACCGCTGCCGCCAACCTGTTCGGGAGCGCCGACCCCGTGGGCCAGCAGATACGCATCGGGAAGGTACCGTTTGAGGTCATTGGCTTGGCGGCGCCAAGGGGAATGGACGTGAATGGGGCCGACCAGGACGACGTGATCCTTGTGCCCATCGAAACGGCCATGCGGCGGATTCTGAACGTCACGTATGTCCAGAACCTTTACGTCCAAGCTCGCAACTCACGCGCTTTGGAGAACGCCGAGAAGGAAATCGCCGCGCTGCTGCGACAGCGGCATCGGCTTGGGGGCAAGGCCGACGACTTCACCATCCAGAATCAGGCTACGATCCTGGAGACGGAGCGGGAGACAACAGGGGCCATGACACTGCTCATCGGCAGTGTAGCGGGCATCTCCTTGGTGGTCGGCGGCGTGGGTATTCTGGCCGTGATGCTCATGTCCGTCCGCGAGCGGACGCGGGAGATCGGCCTGCGCCGCGCTTTGGGGGCGCTTCGTCGCGACATCCGCAACCAGTTCCTTTTTGAATCGGCCATGCTCGCGGGCGCGGGCGGCGTGGCCGGCGTGGTCGGTGGCGTGGGCCTGTCCTGGGGCGTTTCCTGGCTCGGCTACTGGCCGGCGATGGTCTCCTGGCCCGCAGCCGCCATCGCGCTTGCCTTCTCCGTCGCGGTCGGCGTTTTCTTCGGACTCTACCCCGCGACCCGCGCCGCCAGGCTTGAGCCCATCCAGGCACTCCGCTCCGAATGATGAATCGAAACGGTCTGAGAAGGAGGTCATCCCGATGGTTGGCAAGACGCCGGAGCGCCTGCGGCTGTGGGTGTCTCCGCTCCGTGGAGAAAGGCTACAGATCCCCAAAACGCGAGGCCAAAAGACCGAAGAAGTGAAGGTGCCGCCCCACAACTGACGCGGCCACGGGGCGGAGTCGCGGTTCCCCCCCGCGGCCGTGCTTGCCGCCGGGCCGGGAGTACCGTCATGCAGACGCTCAGCGATGGGGATCTGATGCCGCGGGTGCGCGACGGCGACCTGTTCGCCTTCGCGCAACTCGTCCTGCGCCACCAGGCCGAGGCGTGGCGCGTGGCCTATCGGTTCACCGGCGATGCCGCCGAAGCGGAGGATCTTGCCCAGCAGGCATTCCTCAAAGTCCTCGATGCCGCACCGCGCTACACCGCGACAGCCGCGTTCCGCACCTACTTGTACCAGGTGGTGACGCGCCTGTGTCTCGACCACCGCCGCAAGAAGCGTCCCATGCTCATGGAAGTCCTTCCCGAATGCGCTACGGATGCGCCCACACCCGGCGAAGAGGCCGACGCTGTGGAACGGGACCAGTGCATCCAGAGCGCCCTGGCCGCGTTGCCCTCCGACTACCGGATGGCGGTCGTGCTGCGCTACTTCGAAGGACTCAGTGCTGCGGAGATGGCGGTGGCGATGGGGCGCAGCGTGAAGGCCGTGGAGCGCTTGCTGGCCCGCGCCCGAGACGCGCTGGCACCTCGCCTGGAACTGTTTCGCGGCAAAATGCGTTGAGCCGAGGGGGATGTTGCCAGGTCGCTCGTTTACCACAATAGAAGGATAACGCGATGGACTGCCCAACCGCACAAACGAATCTGAGTGCTTACCTGCGAGGCGACTTGCCGCTGGATCAGCGGAGTGCGCTCGTGGCTCATCTGCGTGGGTGTCGGATCTGCCTGGTCAGCCTTGCGGCGGTGGATCCTCTTGCGAGTGTGCTTGTTCAGACTGAGACCCCGCCTGTTCCGTCGGGATTCGAGACGCGTGTCCTGGCCGCGGCCAGAAGCCGGCGTTCCCAAGTTGTGGCGGTGGCATGGAGCCCCCTGCGCTGGTGGCGGATGGCATCCGCCCCGATGCACGCGGCGGCGGCGGCCGTGCTCGTCGTCGGCCTGGCGGCGGGCTTGGCGATAGGCTGGGCGGCACAGCCTGCCGCCCGCCAGATTGCCGCCACTCCGGCAACGGCGGCGGTTGATCCGCTGGCGGCGTATAAGCTGGACTACCTGAACGATGCACCTGACGGCTCCCTGGCTGGTACTTACCTGGCTCTGCTGACCAGCCCGAACGGAGAGGGACAATGACCATGTGGCGTAAGGCTGCCCCGCTGTTGATCATCCTCTCTGTAGCTATGAACCTTGGTTTCCTTGGCGTCTGGGCTACGCACGCGGTCCGGGAACGCTTGTCCGGCGGGAACGGATGCGCCCACGGTGGCGCCGACGAAGGCGTCTGGTGCCCGCTGCACCGGCGGCTTGATGTCAGTCCCGAGCAGTGGCGGCAGATTGAACCGCGCGTCGTCGAGTTCCAAGCCTCCTCGGGCACGGTGTGCGGCGAGGTGGACCGCATGAGGGGCGAGTTGCTTGATCTGATTGCTGCAGCCGAACCCGACCGCGAGGCCATCCGCCTCAAGCAGGAGGAGATTCTCGCCGGACAACGCCGCATGCAGGAACTCGTGATCGACTTCCTGCTTGGAGAGAAGAACGCCTTGACCCCGGTTCAGCAGCACGATCTGTTCGATATGATGCGTCGGCGTTCGGGTTGCACCGGACATGGTCCCGGAAGGATCCCCTTGGGCGGCGGGATGCCATGCCCCGACACCGAGCTGATGAAGCAGGGGCATGAACGCTGAGGTGATGACGTGGTAAAAAGATCGGGTTGCAAATCAACCGCAGAAGGAAAACACAGCCACCCCCCTGTGGGATGGCTGTGATCGAGGCCAATTGACCTACATGGTCGAGGCAACGTGAAGTCTTCGCTGGGAACAACGCTGATGTTGCCGGCCTGATTCAGGCAAGCCGACATCGCTGCAATTGCGAGACGTTCTATGTGGATTGTACGATTAGCCCTTCGTCGGCCCTACACCTTCGTGGTGGCGGCGCTACTGTTGTTGCTGCTCACTCCACTCGTGCTGCTGCGCACGCCGACGGACATCTTCCCGTCCATCGACATCCCGGTGGTAAGCGTGGTGTGGACCTACGACGGCCTGAGCGCGCAGGAGATCGAACAGCGGATTCTTTACAACCACGAGCGTTCAATCTCCACTCTGGTGGACAATATCGAGCATATCGAGTCCACGGCTTACAGCGGGGCCACCGTCATCAAGGTGTTTCTACAGCCTGGCGCATCGGTGGACACGGCGATCGCGCAGATCACCGCTACGGGGCAGTCAATTCTCCGAACCCTGCCGCAGGGCATCACCCCGCCAATCATTATCCGCTATAACGCCGCCAGCGTCCCCATCCTCCAATACAGCTTCGCCAGCAAGAAACTCTCCGAGCAGGAACTCCAGGACATGACTTGGAACCAGACGCGGGTGGGGCTGGCCAACGTGCCGGGAGCTTCGATCCCCTATCCCTACGGTGGCAAGCAGCGCGTCGTGGCCGTTGACCTCGATCTGGCCGCGCTGAAGGCCAACCATCTCGCGCCTATCGAGGTGGTGAACGCCCTCAATGCCCAGAGCCTCATCCTGCCCAGCGGCACCGCGAAAATCGGGCCCACCGAGTATGATGTCACGCTGAACAGCAGTCCCGATGTCTTGGGCCAACTCAACGACTTGCCGATCAAGACCGTCAATGGCGCGGTCATCCGGGTGCGCGACGTGGCGCTGGTCCACGATGGTTCAACGCCACAACAAAACATCGTCCGCCTGGACGGCGTGCGCGGCGTACTGTTGACCATTCTCAAGAGCGGCAAAGCCTCGACGCTGGATGTTGTGCGTGGGATCAAGACGGCGATGCCGCGCGTCCTTAGCGCATTGCCGCCGGAGTTGGAAGCCAAGGAGTTCGCGGACCAGTCGCTCTTCGTCCGTGCGGCCATGAGCGACGTGGTCAAGGAGGGCGTGATCGCCGCAGCCTTGACGGCGCTGACGGTGCTCTTGTTTCTGGGGGCGTGGCGGGGCACGCTGATTATCGCCCTGTCGATCCCGCTCTCGGTGCTGGCGTCCATCGCTACGCTCAGCGCCCTGGGCGAGACCATCAACCTGATGACGCTCGGCGGCCTGGCGCTGGCGGTCGGCATCCTGGTGGACGATGCGACGGTCGAAATCGAAAACGTCCACCGCCAGATGGCAACGGGCAAGCCGACCATTCAGGCGATCCTTGATGGCGCTCAGGAAATCGCTCTGCCGGCCTTCGTCGGCACACTCTGTGTCTGCATCGTGTTCGTGCCGATGTTCTTCCTTACCGGCACGGCGCGATATCTGTTTGTGCCGCTGGCCGAGGCGGTGGTGTTTGCCTTGCTGGCCAGCTATATCCTGTCGCGGACGCTGGTGCCGACACTGGTGATGTGGCTCTACCGTCACGGGCAGTATCATGCGCATCTCGGCCAACCCGCCAAGACCGCACGGTGGCTGCGGCCGTTCGCCGCGATTCAGGTGGGGTTTGAACGCGGTTTCGCCCGATTTCGGGAAGGCTATCGCCGGTTGCTGGGCGGAGTGCTGCACCACCGCCTGGCGTTCACAGCATTGTTCCTGGTGTTTTGCGCCGGGACGGCTCTGCTGGTGCCGCAACTGGGCCAGGACTTCTTCCCACACGTGGACGCGGGTCAGTTCCGCCTCCACTTGCGGGCGCGCAGCGGGACGCGCATCGAGGAGACCGCCAAGCTCGCCGATCAGGTCGAGGCGGCGATTCGTCGGGAAATCCCGGAAGCCGAAGTCGCCGGCATCCTGGACAACATCGGCATCCCCAACGGGGGCATTCCGCTCGCCTACATTGACAACGGCCTGACCGGCGCCGGGGACGCGGACATCCTGGTTTCGCTGCGGCCTGGGCACCAGCCGACCGAGGAATACGTCCGCCGCCTGCGGATCCGGCTGAACCGGGAATTCCCTGGCGTCACGTTCTACTTTCTGCCCGCCGACATCGTAAGCCAGACGCTCAATTTTGGCCTGCCAGCGCCGTTCGACATCCAGATCGTCGGCCGCGACCAGGAGAACAACCGGGCCATTGCCGCTCGCTTGGTCGAGAAGCTTCGCCGGGTCTCCGGCGTCGCCGACGCGCGCGTACAGCAGCCGGCGGATTTGCCACGGCTCCAGTTCGCCGTGGACCGCGTCAAGGCTTCGGGACTCGGTTTGACGGAACGCGACGTGGCCAACTCGGTGCTGCTCAGCCTCAGCGGCAGTGCCCAGGCGCAGCCCATGTATTGGCTCAATCCCAAGAACGGCGTTCAATACAAGGTCAACGTCCGCGCACCGCAGTATGATATGGATTCGCTGCCGGCGATACAGGCCATCCCCGTGAGTGCCGCCCAAGCCAAGGAAGACGATGCCCAACTGCTGGCCAATCTGGCTACCATGCGGCGCGGCAGCAGCCCGCCGATTGTCAATCACTACAACGTGATGCCGGTGATTGATGTCCTGGCCGGAGTGAACGGCCGCGATCTCGGGGGCGTCTTGCGTGACATCACGCCGCTTGTCGCGCAAGCGGAAAAGGAGTTGTCACGCGGCAACTTCATCGTCATGCGCGGCCAGGCACAAACGATGAATTCCAGCTTCACCGGCTTAAGCATCGGATTGGCTGGGGCTGCGATCCTCATCTACCTGCTGCTGGTGGTAAACTTTCAGAGTTGGCTCGATCCGTTCATTATCATCACTGCCCTGCCTGGCGCGTTGGCCGGCGTGATTTGGGGGTTGTTCCTCACCCACACGACCCTCAGCGTTCCGGCTCTGATGGGCGCGATCATGAGCCTGGGTATCGCCACCGCCAACTCCGTGCTGGTGGTGACCTTCGCCCGCAACAATCTGCGGCAGGGCATGGAGCCGCTGGCAGCCGCCTGGGATGCCGGCGTGGGCCGGTTGCGCCCCGTGCTCATGACGGCATTGACGACGATCATCGGCATGTTGCCGCTGGCCCTGGGTCTCGGCGAAGGCGGCGAACAGAACGCGCCCCTGGGGCGCACAGCGATTGGCGGCCTGGTGGTCGCCACCCTTGCCACCTTGTTCTTTGTACCGGTGATATTCCGCCTGCTTCACCGCCGCGCCGGAGTGAAGGTTTCGGAGGATTTCGATGCGGCGATTCCCGCAACGACGGATCGCGCGTAGCAAGAAAGGTGCGACATGGACATGGCTGACTCAATTCCAGCCAAGCCGGCAGCCAGTCCGGCAGCGAACGAGCCACGGGGCAAGCTCTCCCGCATGGCCGCGCTCTTGGCCCTGTTTGCCATCACCGCCCTGGTTGTGGCTGGCGTCGTCACCGGCTTGGTGTCGCGTCAACGGGAGCGGGCGGCGCTGGTGAATGAAACCGCCGAGTTGGCGGTTCCCACGGTCACCGTTGTATCCCCCGCGCCGGGCAAGGCCGCCGCCACACTGTTGCTGCCGGCGGAGGTCAAACCCTGGATCGACGCGCCGATCTACGCTCGCGCCAGTGGCTACGTGAAGCGTTGGCTCGTGGACATCGGCGCGCCGGTGAAGGCCGGCGAGCTGCTGGCGGAGATCGAGACGCCCGAGCTTGATCAGCAAGTCGATCAAGCCCGCCATGAACTCGCCCAGGCCGAAGCCGCGTTGGCCTTGGCCAAGAGCACCGCCGAGCGCTACACCTTGCTGCTCAAGACCGCCAGCGTCAGCGAACAGGATGCCGATGAGAAGCAGAGCGACTTCGCATTAAAGACCGCCAGTGCCGCCGCCGATCGCGCCAATCTCCGGCGGCTGGAGAACCTGCAAGCATTCGCCCGCGTCACCGCGCCGTTTGCCGGCACCATCACCGCCCGCAACATCGACGTGGGCGAACTGGTCGCGGCCGGCAATGCCAAGGAACTCTTCCGATTGTCGCAAACCGACAAACTGCGCGTCTACGTTTCCGTGCCGCAAACGGACGCATTCAGCGTCCGCGCGGACCAGCCCGCCGAGATGCTCATCCCTGAATTCCCCGGTCGGGTCTTCGCCGCGAAGGTGGTGTCCACCGCCAGCGCTATCTCCGCCGACTCGCGCACGCTGCTCACCCAACTGGAAGTGGACAATTCACGCAACGACCTTCTGCCGGGCTGTTTTGCCCAAGTGCGGTTCACGGCGGCGCAACGCGAGGCCAGCCTGGTGCTCCCGGCGAACACCCTGTTGTTCCGCGCCGAAGGACCGCAGGTGGGCGTCGTGAAGTCAGATGGCACCGTCGAATTGCGCACCGTGAAACTGGGCCGCGATTTCGGGCAGACCATCGAAATCCTCGCGGGCGTTAGCGCGACGGACAAGGTCATCCTCAATCCATCCGATTCGCTGCTCAACGGCATGTCCATGCGCGTCGCCGGATCGGCCAAACCGGAAAAAGGCAGATGAAGCACTCGCAGCAACAGATTCGCCGGTCAGCCGTATCCTGGCCTTGGCTTGCCTCACTGGCGCTGGCCTTGGCGGCGGGTTGCACCGTTGGGCCACAGTACCAGCGACCGGCGGCGGTCACGACGATGCCCGCCACCTATGCCGGCGCGGTAGACGGCTGGAAGACCGCCGCGCCTCAGGCGCATCTGCCCAAAGGGGCTTGGTGGGAGGTCTTTGGCGACGCGGAGTTGAACCGTCTGGAAGCCGAAGCCGCCACGGCAAACCAGGAACTCAAGGCCGCCGTCGCACGCTTCGCCCAGGCCCGCGCCGCCGCCGATGTCACTCGCTCGGGGCTGTTCCCGCGTATTGGAGTTGGGGCAACCGCCATACGCCAGCGTGACTCCGCCAATCGGCCGCTGAGCAACACGGGCCAGGCCGCAGGCGAGGGGCACACCTACAGCAATTTCGCCGTGCCCTTTGACTTCAGTTATGAGTTGGACCTTTGGGGGCGCGTGCGGCGAAACGTGGAGTCCGCGCAAGCCGGCCTACAGGCCAGTGCCGCTGACCTCGAAGGAATCAAGCTGGCCATCGCCGCCGAAGTCGCCGCCGACTATTTCACGCTTCGGGCGCTCGACGCGGAGAAGGCTGCCCTGCTCGCCAGCATTGAGACTTACCGCAAGTCCCTGGACCTGACCCGTAACCGCCGCGCCGGCGGCATCGTCTCCGATCTGGATGTGGCGCAGGCCGAAACCATCCTGAAAACGGCCAGTGCCCAGTTGCCTGCCATCGTCCTCACCCGGACGAAATTTGAGCACGCCCTGGCCGCGCTGACCGGTCAACCGGCACCCCTGTTCCGTCTGGCGGATCGCCCCCTCGAAAATCCACTCCCGATCATTCCAGCGGAGTTGCCATCCGCCCTGCTGGAGCGCCGTCCCGACATCGCCGCCGCCGAACGGCGCATGGCCGCCGCCAACGCCGATATCGGCGTGGCCACGGCAGCGTTCTACCCGACGGTTCGGCTGAACGGCTTGGCGGGCCTGCAAAGCATTGACGCGGGAACGCTATTTGACTGGCCAAGCCGATTTTGGGCGGTCGGTCCGTCGCTGTCCCTCCCTTTGTTTGAAGGCGGGCAGCGCAAGGCCAATTTGCGTCTGGCGCAGGCGGCGTATGAAGAAACGGTTGCCGATTATCGCGGAATAGTGCTGGGGGCTTTCTCCCAAGTCGAAGACAATCTCGCGGCCCAGCGTCTCTTGGGCGACGAATACGATCAGGAGCAGTCCGCCCTGCAATCCGCCCGCAAGCAACTGGAAATCGCCAGCAACCAGTATCGCGGGGGGCTGGTCACTTACCTGCAGGTTGCGACAGCCCAGACGGCATCGCTGGAGCGAGAGCGCGCCGTGGTTCGTCTGCGCAGTGAGCAGTTCGTGGCCGCTGTGGCATTGGTGAAATCCTTAGGCGGCGGTTGGCAGAGGGTTGAGGCAGACCACGGAACTCTCGTGCAAAAACCCGATCAGTAATGTTGCGAGGCCGGCATTCCGGCTGCAATTGGGAGGCGGAGTGTGTGTGCCATGACTTGCTTGTGTTTGAAGACGGTTGCGCTCGGGGAGCTTTCTAACCACCGCAACGCCTGCGGTGTTTTTTTTACGCGCGAGAGTCGCGTCGCGCAAGCCCGCGTCGGATCGTGGCTTGGGGCAAGGGGTTACGAGCGTCCCCGGCCGCCCCTCTCAGCCCGCGTGTTAACCCGCCAGAGAGGATCGGACGGCTCGCGGGGCCAAACTCTCAGACTCTCTCCCGCCGAGAGCGGGTCGGGTTAACGGCACCGTCGCGGTCGCCTGTTTCAAGTGCGGGCGGATTTCTCGAACAGCGGTTCTGGCGGGGTTAACGGTTCCGCCGTCGGCCGCCGGAACTCTCACGTTCTCGCCGAGGATTCGCCCGATCCATACAGATGGGCACTCATGCCCGCAGTGGAAGGAATCGAGACGCATGATGTGGCGGGCGTCGAGGTTCGCGTCTATGGCGCGGCCAAGACCGTGGCAGACGGCTTCAAGTTCCACAACAAGATCGGCACCGCCGTGGCCGTGGAGGCGCTGCGGGATTGCCTCAAACAGCGGAAGGCGAGCGTGGATGATCTGATGCGCCATGCACGGATCTGCCGGGTCGAGCACGCAATGAGCCCGTATCTGGAGGCGATGCTGTGAGCGCCAAGGAAATTGATCCAGTCGCACGATCCGTTCATGATCGGCTGCTCAAGCTGGCCACCAGCCGTAAGGAAGACTTCAACGCGATGCTCGGCCGCCCAACTCCGGCGCATAAGTATCACCTGACCGGCAGATTTTGGGCGCAGCGAATGTCCGGTGGGTAGGTAAGCGTCGCTGCTGACCCATGTTGCGCACGGGAGCGGGCGGCGGGATAGTTAGGAGCCAGTCACGGCCGCCGGTGCCGGGCTGGCTCTTTGACATTCCGGGCGGGATTCAGGCCGGCGTGACGGCAGGTGCGTCAGCGGTCCTGGCGGCGAGCCAGCGGTGGGGGAGAAGTTCGGCGACGCGGCTGGCGGGATGGCCCTGGATGCGGGCGAGGACGTCGGCGAGGTACTCGTAGGGGGCGGCGCCGATGGCGGACTTGGGCAGGACTTCATTGCGGGCCAGGGCGTCCCTGGCGCGGGCGAGCATGCCTTCTCGAAGGCGACCATGGCCAGGAAGCTCTCGTCGTCGCAGCCGCCGGGGATGGCGAAGTCCGGCGCGGGGGAAGTGTCTTCTCCGTGGTTTCCGTGTGCTCCGCGCGAAGACCGGATTTGCCTGTCCCCTCAAGGCTCGTCGTAGCAGCCGCCGGGGATGGCGAAGTCCGGCGCGGGAGAAGTGTTTTTCTCCGTGGTTTCCGTGTGCTCCGCGCGAAGACCGGATTTGCCTGTCCCCTCAAGGCTCTCGTCGGAGCCGCCGCCGGGGATGGCGAAGTCCGGCGCGGGGGAAGTGTCTTCTCCGTGGTTTCCGTGTGCTCCGCGCGAAGACCGGATTTGCCTGTCCCCTCAAGGCTCCGCCGCCGCCGCCGCCGGGGCATTGGAAACTGGAACCCCGACACTTGGAACTCCGCCACCGCCCGGTCTCCCGCCCGGCGCGGGATCGCCGGGACGGCAGGTCCCCGCCCCGCGAGGAACCGCCTCGATGGCAGATCGCGCCTGGATGGCAAAAAACACCACCAGCGCCAGCAGCCAAGCCAGAAAATGGGGTCGCCAAATCGTCATCTACCATGATCCTTGCGAAGTCAGAAAGGACTGCCGAAAACACAATTACAAAAAAAAGACATTGTTCCAATTATCAAGATACGCAACTATAAACATGTTCTTTAAATTTTTCCAGACAACACAAAGACAAACAAAATGAGATTATCAAAATAGGCATTAAATACACATGGAGTCGCCAAGCGGCAGAGCATTAAATCACTTTATCGCCAATATTTTTCCTTTGATTTAATATAAAGCGTCTTGCCCCCTTCATCATACAAGGCAAAACACTCAATTTTGTAATTTCCCATGCCGACAATGAGTTCCTCAATCCGAAAACCTTTTTTAATCGTAACGCTGTTCATTTTTGGAATATAAATTGTCGTTGTAGCAACAATGTGATGAGATATTAGATGAAATTGCCGGCAATATTCTTCGAACTGTTTAGTATCCATCTTGTACACAATAACAAAGCAACTTTTTGACCATTCTCTATGAACTGTAAATTCATCACCGTGATTCAAAAGTTGAGGAGTATAATAAACTTGATCGGGGGTTGATCTTTTGCATCCATAGCTTAAAATTATAAAGCTTGAAACATAAGCGATGGCTTTTAATTTATTCAAGAATCCATTCATAGCGGTTGCTCCATTTGCCTTCAATATAATAGTTCCCTTGATAGAGTCCATCAAATACCCAATCGGCACCCGTTTCGGCAATGGCTCCAATGGATGCAAATGCATCATAGAAACTATTGACATCATTCCATCCAGCAAATTCCCCGTGATTTATTCCTCTAAAATCGACTTCGTCAAAATGAGTAAAATTAACCGTTAATGATAATTTTGTCATGCCATTTTTTTTGAGGTAGATCCTTGTGCATAATACGACAGTTGACCGGTTGCTAAAACAGCTTGCCAAATCGCTGAATTCAATCTAAATTCTCTTTGGCCAAAAGTTTGATAAATTGAATCCGTCCTCCAAGTTTTTAAATTGTTTTTTAATTCACCAATTAAAGGCGACAACTCTTCATTGACATCACTGTCGCTTCCAAGTAATTCACCAGGAATCCCAATTAGCATTAGTTTTTTTGATCCATAATTGTCGACTTGGTATAATTGTTTTAATGGCAAAGCATATACTGCAGCCGCTAAGGATGCATAAGTATTGGCACCTATTGCTAATCCAAGCGGATCAATCTCCATCGTCGGAACCGGCGCATACACCCAGTTGTTGGCGCCATCGGGGAAGCCGGAGGGGTCGGGGGTGGTCCAGCGGCAGAGGGCCGGGTCGTAGCTGCGGTAGTTGAAGAGGTAGGCGCCCAAGTCGGCATCGTACGGCTTGCCGGTGAAGAACACGGTCGGCACCTGAGCCGCCCGGTCTCCCGCCCCGCGAGGGATCGCCTGGACGGCAGGTCCCGTCCGGCGCGGGACTGCCTGGACGGCAGGTCCCCGCCGCCACCCCGGCCGAGCCCAGCAGCGCCAGACCCACGGCCAACCCCAACTTCAGCTTCAGCCCATTGCCCCGATTCCGCTGCGCCATCGCCCGCCTCCTCACTGACTTTTCAATGGTTTATATAAAAAACCAATCAAATAAAATGGCTCATAATTTTCTTCATATATAACCATGGGGAAGTTTGCAACATCGCTTTTGTATGTATAAACTTTTATCTTTTTCTTTGGTTCAAGATTGTCATTAAGCTTTAAATGGTCGGGGAGATTAACAACTTCCGCCCGAATAAGACCATTAACAACATCACGCTCAGCAACATTCCCCAATTTACCGATATCAAAACCATTTTTAAATCGACATAAAAGGATAAATTTATACATGCCCCTTGGCATCTCATCAAACTGGATAACTTTGATTACAGCAACGTCTTCAGCCAATTTATGTCTGGCCCGCATTTCCGCAAGTATTGCTTGCGGTGTGAATGGTATAGCCTGATTAGACTTAATTATTTTGATAATCTCATAAATGTTCACGACTATAATTGAACAAATTAACAGCGAAAAAACAGTCAATGCGATTTTATCTTTGGTTTTCATTTAACCCTCAATTTGATTGGGGCAATTAATAAAATTATTCAATTATAATAGACCGACTATACGAAAAATCTTTATAACTAGTCTCTCTGTAATCAGATGCCACACCCATGTGTTCAAGAAATATAAATGAATCGTCATCAAACATACTCCATGGCCCAAATTTCTCACCTGGATTGAAATCTGCATAATCACGACAGTACAATCTAGCGGCAACTGTTAGTTCTGCCCGTGCATCTGAAATTCGCGTAACATTTACATTGCTTATTGCACCAATAAAAGCTTCATAAGAGCTAATCCATGGATTATGGCTATTGCGAGATATGAGGCCATCGCTAAGTGAAGGCAAAACGGGTGAAAACAATGAACTCGAACCAATACTCAGACCTAGTGCCGTGCTTTTTGCCAATGCGTGATTTGCGGTAAAAATTGACATCATTAATGCTCCTGATGCCTGATAATCTTTATCGAACGCTTCCCATGGCAATTCAACTGGAGCTCCTGTGTTTAGCAGCCAATGATTAAATCCTTTGTAGTTCCAATCTGAAGGGAAAGGTATTTCAGGAACCATGCGAATGGTAACAAGTGCCGTCATTTGAGTGTGAATATAGACCGCAAGTAGCTCTTCCTCCAACGTATGATTATCATGTAATCCAAGCGGATCTATTCCTGTAGTCGGAACCGGCGCATACACCCAGTTGTTGGCGCCATCGGGGAAGCCGGAGGGGTCGGGGGTGGTCCAGCGGCAGAGGGCCGGGTCGTAGCTGCGGTAGTTGAAGAGGTAGGCGCCCAGGTCGGCATCGTACGGCTTGCCGGTGAAGAAGAGAACCGGCGCGGCCTCCAGGGGTGCCAATCCCATTCAGTCATGGGGCTGTTGGGGATTGCATTTTTTCCCTTCCGCAAACATGGTTTCGTATAAGAAAGCATAGACATCGTTCAAGTCAACGCGATAAATCACACTGTCCTTGCACAAGAACTCCAAATAGCAAACATGTATACTGTTCCGGAAAACCACGTAGTGGATGCGGTTTTCATCCTGGATGTCTGGTTGGCCAAGCTCGCGTGACGGAAAGTCGGCTGTATATTGCCTCTCACTTGGTTTTATGTACTGGACAAGGAAGCATGCCTCCGCATATCGTGTCCCTCCCCGTTTTTCCGAAAATTGGCGGCAGACTTTCACAAATTCAGCCTCCCGAACGTCTGGCGATGGCTCAAAAAAGTCATAGCCGGCAAAAATCATATCCGATTCAACTTCAAAGAGTTTACTTCCATTGAACTTTAACCGCAGATTTGACTCGCTTTGAATTTCGCTGTTCTTCGCATAGTAATAAATCCATTCATCTTCGTTGATGACATCTGGGACTCCCAGCAAGTCAATGATCTCGGATTTGGTGAAATCAAGTTTGCATTTCTTCAAATCTGATTCAACAGAATGAACCGCAACAGTTTTTGCATCGTCATTGCCCACCTTAAAAATTTTACCATGATTCACCTTTAAGCTTCTGTGCGGATCCTCATATCCATTTTTCTTGCATGAAAGGCAAGGCAAAATGAGCAACAGAGAAAAAAGGCAAAGACTGCTGGATTTCTTCATTTTCATCTCCCTGCTCCCTAACCTCACTCCTTTTGCCATTTGTCCTCCCCAATCTTTTTCCAATTGGGAAGGCCAGCAAAATATTGCCTGGTAAATTGGTTGGCCATTTCCAGCCCATAATGCCCATTGCTATACGCGGGATTGTGTTCAAGGTTGATTGCGTTATTTATCTCAGTGACAGCAGTATTGTAGTCAAAATTGTCAAAATTTCCAAAATTTAGATGCCCACAAATCGCCGCATACTGAGTCGAAAAGAAGGCGGAGGCATGACCCTTTTCGTGCCGCACACATGCTTCTTGGAACCCTCCGCCTATTTGTGCATCTTGTAAAGTCGCAACATGAGGTATATACGTCGTGATATGTCCCGATTCAATTGCGCTTTCCCTTTTCAAGTCACAGTTCACATAGATGCCAACCCCGAATTTGACAATCCATTCTCCACCAGAATGATCACGTTCGAGTTTCGACTGCCTCACAAATGCTCCCATATGAACATTATCGCGATATGCAAGTTGAAGATTGTTTTCATGGTGTACCTGCACCTCGGGGCTGCCGTTCAGATCATAGATTTCGAACCTTACAAGACCCCAGGGATCCAAACCGTTCGTCGCGCCATTGTTCACATACACCCAATTGTTGGCGCCATCGGGGAAGCCGCTCGGGTCTTGGGTGGTCCAGCGGCAGAGGGCCGGGTCGTAGCTGCGGTAGTTGAAGAGGTAGGCGCCCAGGTCGGCATCGTACGGCTTGCCGGTGAAGAACACGGTCGGCGCCGGCGTGGCCCGGTCTCCCGCCCCGCGAGGGATCGCCGGGACGGCAGGTCCCGCCCGGCGAGAAGCCGCCGGGACGGCAAGCCCGGCCCGCCACTTCGCCAGTTGCGCCGGCGTCTGCACCCCCAGCCCCGGCAGGCCAGCCTCAGACGGGGCATTGGAAACTGGAAACTCGACACTTGGAACTCGGCCATCGCCCGGTCTCCCGCCCGGCGCGGGACTGCCTGGACGGCAGGTCCCCGCCGCCACCCCGGCCGAGCCCAGCAGCGCCAGCGTCCCCATCAATCCGAGGATCATCATCTTCCAGTCCAACATGTTCCTGCCCTTTCGCCTCAATTTACCGCGTCAACTCTTTTCCGCTCTTCAACCTTGCCCCCAAAATGGACAAAAAAGTTTTGGAGTGGGGGTTTGGGGTGAACCCTCTGCAAAAGGTTCGCCCAAAGGCTTTCCTCCCGCGTCACCGCGCCTCGGGCGCGGCGCCATCGGGCACCTCGACTTGCGGCGCTTCCGGGGCCAGCCCCGGCGCGCCCTGGCGCAATGGCTGGCCAAACGCCGTCAGCTTGGTCAAGGCCACCGCCGGCCCATGCATCGTCGCCACCGTCGTCCCCAGCAAATCCGTCAAGTACCAGCAATCCGGCGCCGCCTCCCCCACCTGCCGGCTGCAGACGGGCACGCCGCCGCTGACATGCGGCTCCGCCACGTAGACCGTCGCGTCCTTGCGCAGCAGCGCCAACCCATCCCACAGCAGCGCCTCGCCCGCCATTTGCGCCGCGGAACTGGCAGCCTGGAACTCGGGAACCGCCCCGTCCCCCGCCCTGCGAGGAGCCGCCTGGACGGCAGGTCCGACGGCAGGCCCCGGCAGGTCCTTCCAGGCCAACTGCCCATCCGGCCAATAATGGAACCGCGCCAGCTCCCGCCCGTCCGCCCCCCGCCGCGCCACCGCCTTGTCCAGCCAGCCATACACCGTTTTCGTCCCGCCCGCCGCGCCCAGCAGCCGCCCCGCCAGATCATACTCCAGCCGTGTCACCCGCCCCCCGGCATGGCCCACAGGTACACCCCCTGGCCCCGCGGCGTCACCAGGCTCTCAAGCTGCGGACAGAACCACCCCGGCCCGAACAGCCCCACCTCCGCCCGGCTGCTGACATAGGCCAGTTGCAAGGGAACCGCGAACTCCGGCGCCGCCGCCACCGCTCCGATCCCCAGCGTCACCCCCCCCCCCCCACGCCCCGCCGCCCCCGTCCAGCACCCGCCCATGCTGGGAAGGCCGATACTCGAACAGCCCCTCCGCCCGGGCCGAGGAAACTCCCGCGGATCCCGTCAGGAAAAAGAACGCCACTGCCAAAACGAAAACCCGCCCCCAACCCCAGAAAATCCGACTCACAACGCCTCCTGATTTTTCCCAATTGATTCGCCTAAAAAACAAAAAACATGGGGCACGCCGACAAATATTGACGTGCCCCAAAAAGACGACAAAACATTATTTAGGTTCAAAGAAGCCGGCGCGATCCCAATCAGCGTACTGCAACTTTTCTTCCCAATATCTCTTTAACTTAGGAGCATAAAGAGCCCACTTTTTACCGGTAAAAAACAGGATGAGATTCTTCGTCCTTTCGCCATCATTAAATTTTAACTTGGCAAGCTTCAATGGATATTGCCGATTATTAATTTCTATCTCACCACAACCCCAATACCTATCGCAAGTTAAAACAGCGCTTTTTTTACCTTCAATCGCCATCGAAATTAATTCGACTTCATCAAGATTAATTTTACCAATATCGTCACCATCTGAATTATATTTTATTTTCGCCGAATAAACCATCTCGTATTTTTTATAATATAGCATGCTTGCATCAAGAAGGGCAAAGCTATTAGAATCAATCTCAACAGTATCATTTTTCAAATCAATTTTTCCTCGAATTGCAGCAGTTTCCATTCGCATAAAAAAAATAACATTGCAGTTTTCATCAAACCGCGAAAGCTCAAATCGCGTTCGGTAGTACTTATCAAAAAGTTTTTTGGTAAAATTGCAAATATCGGCATTGGTAAAAAATTTAAAATCCTTAACTTGGTTATCAATTTTGACTGAAAACGTTTTCCCCTGAATTGTCAAAACACAGTCATCGGCATTGCAAACTGAAAGCCCCCAAAATGCCATAATTGCTATCAGCTTTTTCATGATCGCACCTTCTGATCGTGATCTTTTACTTCTCTCATGCATTAATTTGATGAGATCATAATAAAATTGAAGTAGAGTTATTCGACAAATTTAATATCTTTCCAAAAATATGAAGACGCCGCATCTCTTGGCCCTGAATTCATGATATCATTCAGAGTCAATTGAACATCTTCTTCACCGCCAGTCATGGCGGCTTTTACCATGCTTACCATTGCAGTTCCCTCAACTTCACCCCATCCATAATCCCCCGCAAGGCCAAGCAATTCGCCAATGTTTTGATATATCGTGTTGCTAATAGATGATGCTAGACAAAATCCGCTGGGGAATGAATAGTTTATAGGATAGATATAATAATACCCCTCCCCCTTGGTGATTTCCGAAGATGCACCTAAAATGCCACCAGTGGCGCTTTTTGTTGTATAGCCAGTTGGCGTGTATTGCGTCGTAGCCCTTCTCTCCCATTGGACAGAAATGCCATAAACAGCCGCAGCTCCGCCAGCAGGTATGGATTCCCTAACACTCATGTCAACGAGAATCCATTCAGGCGATCCTGTATGATAAGCACGGCACGATATATCTTCTACTCCATGAATCTCAGTCACTGCAAGTCCCAACGAATCAAAATGCGATGTCGCGCCATTGTTCACATACACCCAGTTGTTGGCGCCATCGGGGAAGCCGGAGGGGTCGGGGGTGGTCCAGCGGCAGAGGGCCGGGTCGTAGCTGCGGTGCTTGAAGAGGTAGGCGCCCAGGTCGGCATCATACGGCTTGCCGGTGAAGAACACGGTCGGCGCCTGAGCCGCCCGGTGTCCGGCCCCGCGCGGGACCGCCTGGACGGCAGGTCCAGCCCGGCGAGGGATCGCCGGGACGGCAAGCCCGGCCCGCCACTTCGCCAGTTGCGCCGGCGTCTGCACCCCCAGCCCCGGCAGTTCCGCCTCAGACGGGGCATTGGAAACTGGAAACTCGACACTTGGAACTCGGCCATCGCCCGGTCTCCCGCCCGGCGCGGGATCGCCTGGACGGCAGGTCCCCGCCGCCACCCCGGCCGAGCCCAGCAGCGCCAGACCCACGGCCAACCCCAACTTCAGCTTCAGCCCATTGCCCTGATTCCGCTGCGCCATCGCCCGCCTCCGCACTGACTTTTCTTTCTTGGCTCCCGCGCCGGCAAGTTGCCCGTGCAACCGCCCCGCAACAAAGTGGAAACAGGACAATTATACCCCCCCCGACAATTTTGCAACCATCTTGACAAAGTTTTTTTTCTCCCACCAGCGCCGCGGCGCCGAGCCATCTTCCGCGCCAATCCTTGATTCACCGCCGCGGCGCGGCGGGCGCGGAGAAAACCCGGTTCCGGCTGGCGGCCGGCATCAGGGCGGCGGCGGGTAGGCGCCCATCTCGCGCAGGCGCTCCTCGATGCGGTAGAGCGGTAGGTGCATGGCCACCTTCTCGAAGGCGACCATGGCCAGGGAACTCTCGTCGTCGCCGCCGCCGGGGATGGCGAAGTCCGGCGCGGGAGAAGTGTTTTCGCCGTGGTTTCCGTGTGCTCCGTGCGAAGACCGGATTTGCCTGTCCCCTCAAGGCTCTCGTCGTAGCAGCCGCCGGGGATGGCGAAGTCCGGCGTGGGGGAAGTGTTTTCGCCGTGGTTTCCGTGTGCTCCGTGCGAAGACCGGATTTGCCTGTCCCCTCAAGGCTCCGTGGTTTCCGTGTGCTCCGCGCGAAGACCGGATTTGCCTGTCCCCTCAAGGCTCCGTGGTTTCCGTGTGCTCCGTGCGAAGACCGGATTTGCCCTGTATGCCCCCTTCGCCCCTTTCGCGCGCCGTCGGCGCGCCCTGCTGGTAGGAAAGGCCAACTACCAAGACCAATGGCACCTGAAAAAAACGGCCGCCGCCGCTTGAAAAACAACACCCCATCTGTCCCCAACGCCCTCCCCAACGCCCCGCACCGGGGACGGTGCGGCTATTTTCCTCGTGCCGCGCAAAAAGTAGGCGGAGCGTCCCCGCTCCGCGAAAGCCGGCATGGGGGCAGGCGAAATTTAGGACGCGGCCGGGCCAGGCGCGGCGGAGTTCGCGGCGGCGGCGGGGCTACGGTGCCGCCAGCAGGCGGCCGCCGGCGAGGCGAAAGGCCTGGCGGCGCGGCGTGCCGGTGGCGGCGTCTTCCCAAACGGCCTCGGCCCGGCCATCCTGGATGCGGAGGGCCTGGACAGCGCCGGGGCCAAGATATTTGCCGGCCTGGTGCCGCCAACGGTGGCCGCGGCGGAAGAAGCTGCGCTCGGAGACGACCACCGCCAAACTGTGGAAGGCGCCGGCGCGGGTTTCGCTGCGCAGGATGACGGCGGCGTCGGCGATGCCGTCGCCATTGAGGTCGCCGGTGGCGGTGGGCTGGGGAAGGATGGTCAGGCGGAAAATGACATCGGGGTCGCCGAAGAGCCGGGTCTCGAACTTCCCCTCCACAAGCTGGGCGCGCCCGGCCGGCAGGCTGCCGGTCAGATATTCGAGGTTGCGCAGGAGTTCCGGCGCGGGGCCTTGGCTGGCCGCCGGCGGCGGCAAGGTGCGGCAGCCGGCCGCGGCCAGCGCCAGCAGGAGGCCGGCAGCGGCGAGGGCATGGCGGGCGCAGGCGTGGCGGCGGCAAACCGGCATGGGGGGATGCTCCAGGGGGCTTCGCCACAACGTAATCCGCCCCGGCGGCGGCGCAACGGCGGCAAAAGGCACGCGGATTTTTCACCGGGCGCTAATCCGCCGCTAACATTGGCCGCCTATCTTTCCCGTGTCTTTACATCATTTGTCTTTCCACCCCGGTTCCGCCGACCATGGACAAGCGCCGCCTCCACCGAGTCAAGCTGACCGACGCCATCGCCCGCCGCCTGATCGCCGTGGGCGGCATCGGCGTCATCGGCTGCGTCCTGCTCATGCTGCTGCTGATCGTCGGGACGGCACTGCCGCTGTTCCGCCCGGCCAGCGCCACCCGGTTGGCCACCCTCGCGCCGGAGCGCGGCCAGGCCGACCTGCTCGTGGCCGGCACCGACGACCTGCCGGCGATCGCCTATGCCATCCATGCCGACGGCCAAATCCGCTTCCGCGAACTGGCCACCGGCCGCCTGCTGGAAACCCGGCCGCTCCGGGACGGTGCCCCGCCCCCCGGCGCCCGCATCATCCAGGTGGAGACCGCCGCCCCCCTCACCTGGAGCCTGCTCTGGAGCGACGGCGCCGCCAGCCGCGTCAAGCTCAGCTTCGGCACCGCCCACGCGGCCGGCGCCAGCACCCCCACCTTCCACCTGGACCTCACCCCCGCCCCGCCCCTCGCCGCCGGCGACCACGCCACCGCCGGCGCCGTGCGCGACAGCGACGACGCCCTGCTGCGCGCCTCCCTCCTGGCGGACGGCCGCCTCGAACTCCGCCGCCGCCCCGCCGCCGCGGAGGCCGACGCCGAAGCCGCCGTCTTCACCCTCAACGCCGACCACGCGGAAAAACTGACCGCCTTCACCGTCAACCAAAGCGGCAGCGCCCTCTACGCCGGCACCGCCGACGGCCGCCTGCTCCACTGGGAAATTGACGACGACGGAGTGCGCCTCGTGGAACAACTCCAGGCCTTCCTCGACCGCCGCGCCATCACCGCCCTGGGGCTGGTCTTCGGCGACCTCTCCCTCGCCGTCGGCGACGACCGCGGCGAAGTCTCCACCTGGACGCCCATCCCCCTCTATGGCCCCGGCAGTGAAAAGCGGCTCATCCTGGTCCACCGCCTCCAGCCCCACGCCGCCCCCGTCACCGCCTTCCGCTTCACCGTCCACGACAAAGGCATCGTCAGCCTGGCCGCGGACGGCACGGCAAACCTGGGCCACATGACCAGCGAACGCCACCTCCTCGCCCTCCCCGCCAACCCGCCGCTGACGGGGCTGCAACTCTCCGCCAAGGGCGACACCTTCTGCGGCACGGACGGCACCGGCGCCGCCAGCTTCTGGCACGTGCGCAACCCGCATCCGGAGGTCAGTTGGAAGGTCTTGTTCGGCAAGGTGATGTACGAGAACTACGAAAAGCCCGAGTGGGTCTGGCAATCCTCCTCCGCCAACGACGACTCCGAACCCAAGTTCAGCTTCGTGCCGCTGCTGTTCGGCAGCCTCAAGGGCACCCTCTACGCCATGGCCTTCGCGGTGCCGCTGGCCCTCTTCGGCGCCCTCTACACCAGCCAGTTCACCACCCCGGCGGTCCGGGGGATGATCAAGCCGGCGGTCGAAGTCATGGCGGCGATCCCCTCGGTGGTCATCGGCTTCCTGGCCGCCCTCTGGCTCGCGCCCCGCCTGGAAGGGGCCATCATCCCCCTCTTCCTCTTCCTCGCCGTCCTGCCGGCGGCCCTGGTCCTCTTCCTCCTGCTCTGGGCGCCGCTGCGGCGGACCCCCTTCGGCCGGCGGGTCGAGCGCGGCTACGAGTTCCTCGGCGCCATCCCCGTCCTCCTCCTGGCCGCCTGGCTCTGCCTCAAGCTCGGCCCCTGGGTCGAGGCCCGCTGGTTCGGCGGCGACTTCAACCAGTGGCTCTTCCAGGAGCTGGGCGCCCGGATCGACCCGCGCAACAGCATCGTCATCGCCTTCGCCCTCGGCTTCGCCGTCATCCCGCTGATCTTCACCATCGCCGAGGACGCCCTCTCCAACGTGCCCCAGAGCCTCAAGGCCGCCTCCCTCGCCCTGGGGGCCAGCCGCTGGCAGACGGTCTGGCGCGTCGTCCTCCCCTCCGCCAGCCCCGGGGTCTTCGCCGCCATGATCATCGGCTTCGGCCGCGCCGTCGGCGAGACCATGATCGTGCTCATGGCCACCGGCAACACCCCCGTCCTGGACTGGGGCCCGTTCAGCGGCATGCGCACCCTCGCCGCCAACATCGCCGTGGAAATCCCCGAGGCTCCGGTCGGCGGCACCCTCTACCGCACCCTCTTCCTCTCCGCCGTCCTCCTCTTCCTCCTCACCTCCGTGCTCAACACCGCCGCCGAACTGATCCGCCACCGCCTCCGCAAGAAATACGGCTACTGATGAAACGCCATCCCAACAAGGCCAACAAGGGCGAAACCTACATCTGGGGCAGCGGCATCGCCCTCGCCGCGATCCTGGCGATCACCGTGACCCTGGTCGGCGTCGTCATCGCCAACGGCTTCGCCGTCTTCTGGCCGGCACGGCTGACGGAGCTGGAGCTGGCGGACGGCAGCAAAGTCCTGGGCGAAGTCGTCCAAACCGCGCCAGGCCGCGCCGGCCAGGGGCGGCGGCTCCAGCTCAAGATCGGCAACCGCGACCTCTATGGCCTGGACTTCCGCTGGCTCGACGGCGCCGCCATCCGCCACCAGCGCTGGCCCGCCGCCGCCGTCGCCCTCGAACGGCAAAGCTATGGCCCGTTCCTCGGCTATTACCGGGGGCTGGCGGCGGATCCCGCCGCCGGCTGGGACGCCTTCACCGCGGCCTGGGAGCGCGTCCACCGGGAAGCGAAGGGCTGCGCCGCCCTCCAGAAGCGCCTCAACCAGCTCAACGCCCAGGCCGAGGCGATCCGCCTCAAGCTCCTTCGGCACAGCTACAAAGGCAATCCGGAGAGCGCCCCCGCCGTGGCCGCGCTGCTGGCCAAGGACGCCCGGCTCAAGGCGGAGTTCGCCACCGTCGCCCAGCAGCACGCCGGCCGGCTCGGCGAACTCCGCGGCGAAGCCGCCACCTTCGCCGACGCCGGCGGCCGCACCAAGGTCATCCCGCTGCTGGAGATCGTCCGCGCCACCCATCCCAACACGATGCCGCTCCATGCCAAGCTCCGCTTCTACGCCGGCAAGGTCTGGGAGCTGCTGTTCGCCGAGCCGCGCGAGTCCAACACCGAGGGCGGCCTCTTCCCGGCCATCGTCGGCACCGTGATGATGGTCTTCCTGATGAGCATCTTCTCCTTCCCCCTCGGCGTCATCACCGCGGTCTACCTGCGCGAATACGCCACGGACGGCCCGGTCGTGCGCCTGGTCCGCATCGCCGTCAACAACCTGGCCGGGATCCCCTCGATCGTCTACGGCATCTTCGGCCTCGGCTTCTTCGTCTACGGCATTGGCGGCAGCCTCGACCGGCTCCTCTTCCCCGAACGGCTGCCGACGCCGACCTTCGGCACCGGCGGCATCCTCTGGGCCAGCCTCACCCTCGCGCTGCTGACCGTGCCGGTCGTGATCGTCGCCACCGAGGAAGCCCTCAGCTCCATCCCCGACGGCATCCGCGCCGGCTCCCTGGCGCTCGGGGCGACCAAGCTCCAGACCGTCGTCCGCATCCTCCTGCCCATGGCCTCCCCCGGCATCCTCACCGGCTTCATCCTCGCCATGGCCCGCGCCGCCGGCGAGGTCGCGCCGCTGATGATCACCGGCGTGGTCAAGCTCGCCCCGACCCTGCCGCTGGACGGCAGCTTCCCCTTCCTCCACCTCAACCGCAAGTTCATGCACCTCGGCTTCCACATCTACGACATCGGCTTCCAGTCGCCCAACGTCGAGGCCGCCAAGCCGATGGTCTTCGTCACCACTTTCCTGCTGGTGCTGATCGTGCTGGTCCTCAGCAGCACGGCGATCCACCTGCGCAACAAGATGAAACAGCGCTACACCCTCACCGGCTTCTGAGCCGCCGGACACCCCCCCACCACCATGACCTCCGAGACCCCCATCGCCACCATCCCCGACCCCGTGGTGCAGCTCACCAACCTCCGCCTCCACTACGGCGAGGCCGAGGCGCTCCACGGCATCACCATGGGCTACCCCCGCAAGCAGGTGACCGCCCTGATCGGCCCCTCCGGCTGCGGCAAGTCCACCCTCCTGCGCTGCCTCAACCGCATGAACGACCTGGTCGCCGGCGTCCGCGTCACCGGCAGCATCGTGCTCGACGGCGCCGAAGTCAACGACCCCAACCTGGACGTGATCGAGCTGCGCCGCCGCATCGGCATGGTCTTCCAGAAATCCAACCCCTTCCCCAAGTCCATCTACGAAAACGTGGTCTATGGCCTGCGCATTGCCGGCATCGCCAAGCGCGCCGCGCTCGACGAGGCGGTCGAGAAAAGCCTGCGCGGCGCCGGCCTCTGGGAAGAGGTCAAAGATCGCCTCCACCATTCCGCCCTCAGCCTCTCCGGCGGCCAGATGCAGCGGCTCTGCATCGCCCGCGCCATCGCCGTCAACCCGGAGATCATCCTGATGGACGAGCCCTGCTCCGCCCTCGACCCGCGCTCCACCGCCCGCGTCGAAGACCTGATCGGCGAACTGCGCCAGGACTACACCATCATCATCGTCACCCACAACATGCAGCAGGCCGCCCGCGTCTCCGACTTCACCGCCTTCCTCTATGTCGGCGACCTCATCGAGTACGGCCCCACCAACCGCCTCTTCACCAAGCCGCTCTGCCGGCAGACCGAAGACTACATCACCGGCCGCTTCGGCTGACCGGCCGCCGCCCAGCAGCCACGCGGCGGGCGCGGCCACCCTCGGCAACCGGACCAGGAGCCGCCCCGTGCTACATTCACCCCCAAAAAAAACCGAACCTGAAGGGCCCACCGTTCGGCCGGAGCCACGCCATGTCACTCTACCTCGACCGCGAAATCGCCAAGCTCAAGCAGAACCTCCTCGCCCTCTGCACCACCGTCGAGGAGCGGGTCGACACCGCCGTCCGCGCCTTGGAGGCGCGCGACGCCCGCCTCGCCCGCGCCGTCATCCAGGGCGACGACGCCGTCGACGTCGCCGAAGTCGATGTCGAGGAGGAATGCCTCAAGACCCTCGCCCTCTACCAGCCCGTCGCCGGCGACCTGCGCCTGATCATCGCCTTCCTCAAGATCAACAACGACCTGGAACGCATCGGCGACCTCGCCGTCCACATCGCCGAACGCGCCCTCGACTACGCCGAACGCCCCGGACTCGCCATGCCCTTCAACTTCCGCGACATGGCCGCCAAGGTCCGCGCCATGCTCAAGCGCAGCATCGATTCCGTGGTCAACCTCGACGCCACCATCGCCCTGCAAGTGCTCAAGGCCGACGACGAGGTTGACGAGATGCACCGGACGATGTACAACGCCGTCACCCGCGCCGCCGGCGACCGCCCCCAGGAACTCCCCGCCCTGCTCGACGCCCTCTCCGTCTCCCGCTACCTGGAACGGATCGCCGACCACGCCACCAACATCGCCGAAGACGCCATCTACATGCTCGAAGGCGACATCATCCGCCACCGCGGCGGCCGCCCCGCCGCCGCCGCCGCCGCCACCACCACTCCCAAGCCCGGCCGCGCCCCGTGAAGGCGCGGTTGCCGCCCCGCCGTGCCCGCGGGCAGCCGCTGTCCAGATCCTCCATGCTGTCCATGATTCCGCCGCCCCATGGGGACAGCCGCCCGCCGCCGGGCCAAGTCGCTTTTCGCCGTTCCCATGCTACGTTCGCCCCGGGAACGGAACGGGAATGGGGACGACGGCCAGGGCGGAAAGGATCCCATGACGGCAACGGTGACGGAACGGTGCGACCACTTCACGGGCGGGGAGCTGGCCCGGATCACGGGGGGGCGCTGGCTCGGCTGGGAAGGCGCCGCCCCGGCGGTGGCCGTCCGCGGCGTCTCGGACAACAGCCGCGAAGTGCGCCCGGGCATGCTCTTCGTCGCCATCCGCGGCGAAACGGCGGACGGCCACCGCTACATCGCCCACGCCCTCCGCGCCGGCGCCGCCGCCGTGGTCGCGGAACGCACGCCCGACGCCGCCGCCGCCGCGCTCCTCCGGGAGGGCCGCCAGCCGCTGCTGCTCGTCCCGGACGCCCTCAAGGCCTTCCAGGAACTGGCGCGCGCCCACCGCCAGCGCTTCCCCGCCCTCCCCGTCATCGGCATCACTGGCAGTTGCGGCAAGACCAGCACCAAGGAGATGATCGCCGCCGTGCTCGAAGCCCAGTTCCCCGGCGCCGTGCTCAAGACGGAAGGGAACACCAACAACCATTTCGGCGTGCCCCGCAACCTCCTCCGCCTCACCCCCCACCACCAGGCCGCCGTGCTCGAAATGGGCACCAGCCACCCCGGCGAAATCGCCGCCCTGGCGCGGCTGGTCGAGCCCGGCATCGCGGTCATCTGCAACATCGGCCACGCCCACTTGGAGCATCTGCGCGACCTGGCGGGGGTCGCCCGCGAAAAGGGCGCCATCTTCGCCGCCCTGCCCGCCGACGGCACCGCCATCCTCCCCGCCACCGCCGCCCACGCCGAAATCCTCCGGCGCCTGGCCGGCAACCGCCGGCTGCTCACCTATGGCCCGGCCACCGCCGACGTGCAGGTGACCTACCTGGGCGCCACCGCCGCCGGCTACGGCCTCCGCCTCACCTGGAACTGCCATTCCCCCCCCGTCTCCGTGGAGTTCACCTGGGAGCTGGGCGGGGCGCACCAGGCGCTGAATGCCGGCGCCGCCGCCGCCGCCGCCGCCGCCCTCGGCATCCCCCCTGACCGCGTGGTCCAGGGGCTGCGCGCCTGCCGCCTCCCCGGCATGCGCATGGCCGTGCAGGAGCTGGACGGCGTGCTCTGGGCCAATGACGCCTACAACGCCAACCCCGACAGCGCCCGCGCCAGCCTCCAATGGTTCCGCGAAGTCACCGTCACCGCCCCCGCCACGGAACGCCTCGTCATCCTCGGCGAAATGCGCGAACTGGGCGCCGCCGCCGCCACCGCCCACCGGGAACTGCTGCGCTTCGCCGCCGACCTCTTCCCCGGCAGCCCCCTCTGGGGCATCGGCGCTGAAATGGAACGCGCCGCCGCCACCCTCGGGCTGGAAAACCTCCGCACCTTCCCCGACTGGGCCACGGCCAAGCCGGAACTGGAACGGTGGCAACACCCCGGCCTGCGCGTCCTGCTCAAGGGCTCCCGCGGCGTCGGCCTGGAAAACCTCCTCCCCGCGGCGGCCCGCGGCGGCGACCACTGACCTCCCCGGCCCCTGCCATGCCCCGCCTCCACTCCATTCCCTTCCGGATCCTCATCCTCGCGGTGGCGCTCCCCCTGGCATTCGCCTGGGCCGCACCCGCGCCAGCCCGCGCCGCCGCACACCCCCTCGCCCCGGCCGTCGAGGAATCGCTCGCCCTCGAAGCCCGCGCCGCGATCCGGCGCGGCACCGCCTGGCTGCTCGCCGCCCGCCGCGCCGACGGCTCCTGGAGCGGCCACCGCGCCCTCACTTCCCTGGCGGTGCTGGCCCTGCTCAACGCCCCTGACGGCACCGCCCCCGACGGCACCGCCCCGGCCGCCGCCCGCGCCGTCGCCTGGCTCACCGCCCAGGAACGGCACCCCAGCACCGGCAGCGAAGCCCAGTATCCCACGCTCCACCGCGCCCTCGGCGCCCTCGCCGTCGCCCGCCTCCAGCGGGAACAGGATTGGCCCTACCTCCACGCCATCCGCCAGCAACTGCTCGCCGCCCAGGATCCCGACTCCGGCGGCTTCCGCCCCGCCCCAGACGCCCCCCCCGACCTGGTCAGCACCGCCTACGCCCTGGAAACGCTCCATGTGACCACCCTGGCCAGCCTTGGTGGAGCCGCCCCGGAGGATGCCACCGCCGCCGCCCGCCGGTTCCTCGCCCACTGCCGCCAGCCGGACGGCTCCTTCCGCGATGCCCTGCCCGCCGCCGCCGGCAACAACGGCCGCCGCGCCACCGAACGGCGCAGCCCCGGCTTCCGCACCGCCGCCGGCCTCAAGGGGCTGCTCTACGCCGGCGCCCGCCCCGGCGCCTCGGCGGAGGTGGACGCCGCCCTGGGCTGGCTCGCCCGCGGCTTCACCGTGCGCGAAAACCCCGGCGCCGGCCAGGCCGGCTACTACACCTGGATCTGCACCGCCACCCAGGCCTTGCAGATGGCCGAACGCTGCGGCTGGCGCCCCGACGCCGCCGCCGGCCGCCTCCGCAACTGGCGCCCGCGGGTGATCATCGCCCTGCTCGAACGCCAGCAGGGCGACGGTCCCTGGCGCCAGCCAATCCCCGACTGGTGGGAGACCCGCCCCGAACTCGCCACCGCCTACGCCCTGCTCGCCCTGGAGCTGGCCTTGCGGGAGTGAGCCCGGTGCAGCACAGATGCGCCGGCCGGAAGTTGGCCACTCCCCGCCGCACCGCTATATTCGCACCGTTCCATTCCTTGAGGAGTCCCGCGTGCTTGACCACCCGGCCAGAATGATCGAAATCACCGGCGCCGCCCCCGGCAACAAGGGCGCCTGGCAGATGCTGCTGGCCGTGCAGGCCGACCTGGCCGATGGGCCGGAGCCGCCCCAGTTCTGCATGGAACCGGGGCGCGACTATCCGGCCCGGGCCGGCGCCGGCCTCTGGCAGGTCTACCCCGCCATGCGCCTCCGCAACGCTTTCGACATGCGGCTGCGCCTGCTGCGGGCGGCCGCGCTCGGCAGCCTGCGGTCGGCGCCGGCGCTGCGGCGCTATGGCATGGTCCGGCTCCGGGACATTGACGCCCTGGTCGATGTGAGCGGCTCCGTGTTCAGCGACCACTGGCCGATCGGCTGGACGGAGGCCTTCCTCGAACTCGCCCGGAATTACCGCCGCCGCGGCGCGCCAGTGCTGCTGCTGCCCCAGATGTTCGGGCCCTACCGCGACCCCGCCCGGATCAAGGCGATCCGTGAACTGGTCGCCACCTGCGCCTTGGTCTTCGCCCGCGACCGCTTCTCCCTGCAAAACTTAACCGCCGCCGCCGGAGCCCAGCCCCATGTGCGCTGGGCACCCGACATCACCATCTTCCATGATCCGCCGCCGGAACTCCGCCAGGCGGCGGCCGCGGAACGGGAGCGCAACGGCCACTATGCCTGCCTCGTGCCCAATGCCCGCATCCTGGATCAAGGCCGGGACGCTTGGGGTGGCTGCTACGTCGAGCGCATGGCCGCCACCGCCCGCTGGCTGCAAGCCCGGGGGCTGCGCGCCCGGATCGTGCTGCATGAAACCAAGGGGCAGGACCGCCCCCTGGCCGACGCCATCCGCCAAGCCGCCGGCGACCCCGCCCCGGAACTGGTCTACGAAGCGGATCCCTGGCGCCTGAAGGCACTGATCGGTGCCAGCCGCCTGCTGGTCGCCTCCCGCTTCCACAGCTTGGTCGCCGCCTTGGCCGCCGGGGTGCCCGCCGTAGCGCTGGGGTGGGCACACAAATACGATGGGCTCCTCGCGGACTTCGACGCCCAGGAGTTGCAGCATCGCCCGGCCGACTCCGGGGACCAGCTCCTGGAAATGCTCGCCCCATTGCTGGACGACGCGGCGTGGAACCGCTGGCACGGGCGCCTCGCCGCGGCCCGGGCCCGCATGGCGCCGGCCAATGCGGAAATGTGGCGGGACGTCCGGGCGGCGCTGGGGCTGGCCGCGCCCGCCGCCAACCCGGCCCCATGACCACCTGGCAGTTCCAACCGGAGTTTGATTCCGCCGCCCTCCGCGAGTTGCTGGCGGGCGACGGCTGGCGCCAACGGGCGGTGCCGGTGAAGCGCAACGCCCGCCGCGCGGTCTGGCGCATCCCTCCGGCCAACGGGCGGCCCGGCCTCTATGTCAAGGAAGACTTCCCCGGCAGCCTCCGCAACCGGGTCAAGAACCTGTGGCGCTGGAAATGCGCGGCCGAACTGGCCGCGGGGCTGGCCTTGCGCGCCGCGGGGGTGCCGGTGGTCCGCTTCGTCGCCTGGGGCAAGGCCCCGCCCGACAGCCTGCTCGTCAGCGAGGAGTTCACCGGCGCCGAGGAGCTGGGGGAACTCCTGGCGCGGACATGGCATGAGCCCGCGGCACGCGCCCGGCTGCTCCCCTTCCTCGCCGGCTTCCTCAACCGCCTGCTCCGCGCCGGGGTCGTCCATTGGGACCTGCATCCCGGCAACATCCTGGTGCGCCCCCTGCCCTTGGCGGAACCCCCTTTTTATGAGGGGGTCTTGGCCGACGTCTACGGCGTCCGCACCGGCCGCCCCTTCAACCCGCGCCTGGTCGCCACGACCTTGGGGCTGCTGAAGAACCGGCTGCCCTGGCTGCCGCCGGCGGAGCGCTCGGCCTTCCTGGACGCCACCTTTGCCGGCACCCCAGCCGCCGCCGCCCCCGCGGCTTGGCTGGCGGCCTGCGAAGCGGCCTGGCGCCGCCAGCGCCTTCGGGATTGGCCGGGACGGCGGGCAAGCCTGCTCGCCCACGGCGCCGGGCTGGCCACGCGGTTCACCGACGCCCAAGGCCGGTGGCTCATCCGCGCCGGGCTGGTCGCCCCCGCCACCGCCCAAACCCTGCTGGCGAACGCCAGCGCCGGCCAGGGAACCATCCTGAAAACCGGCAAGGCCGGCGGAGTCCGCCGGCTTTCGCTGGAAGGACATTCCTACATCGCCAAGGAATACCACGTCGGCTGGCGCTTCGGCTGGTGGCGGCGCGACCGCCAGTGCTGGCTCAATTGCGCCCGGCTGGAGAAACTGGTCCCGGCCGCCCACGCCCTCGCCTGGCTCCGGGCCCGCGACGGCCACGGCTGGATTTTGCTCGCGGACGTCGGCCCGCTCAGCCTCCACCGCTGGTTCAAGGAACCGGCGGCCCGGCCAAACGATGGCACGACGGCGGAAACGCTCCTCGACGACCTCGCCACCTTCCTCGCCGCCCTCCACCGGCGCGGCATCTTCCATCCCGACCTCAAGCCGACCAACCTCCATCTGCAACCGCCGGAGCCCGAGCTCCCCACCCCCTTCCGGCTCATCGACTGCGACCGCGTCCACTTCCGCCGCCCCCTCAGCCGCCAGCTCCGGAGCCGCAACCTGCGGCAGATCCTCGACGGGCTGGCGCGCTGGCTGACCCCGGAGCAGCGCCGCCGCTTCCTCGCCGCCTATCTGGCGCAACTGGGCCACGCCGCCGATCCGCAAGCGTCCGCGGCAAGCCTGGAAGAGGGCTGACCCCCGCCCCTCACCGGTGTCCATGATGTCCATGGAGTCCAGGAAGTCCATGCTTGCGGCGGAACCCTTGCCGGGCTACGGTAACAATCATGCGCGGCAAGGTTGGCGCCAAGCTGGCGCGGCCGCCATCCCCGCGCCGGATTGCCAAACGCCGGAGGAATTGCCATGGCCACCCCCCCGTTCCGCAAGCTCGCCACCCTGGGCGCCGCCACCACCGCGGCCCTGCTCGCCGCCGGCTGCCTCGTCGCCCCCTTCCAGCCGCCCACCGGCATTGTCTCCGTCTACCGCGCCCCCCTGGACCTCGACATGGCCCAGACGCCGGTCGCCACCAAGGAAGGGCAAGCCAGCGCCCACTGCGTCCTCGGCCTGGTCGCCTGGGGCGACGCCAGCGCCCACGCCGCCGCCGCCAACGGCCACCTGAAGACCATCCACAGCGCCGACTACGACTACCTCAACATCCTCGGGCTCTACCAGAAAACCACCGTGATCGTCCAGGGCGAATGACCTGGAGGAGGTTCCCATGGCCCGCCCCTGGCAACCCCGCCGGCTCACCCCCCTCCTCGGCGGCCTGCTCCTGGCCGGCCTCAGCGGCTGCGCCACCTACCGGGCGCCGTTCCAGCCGCCCCAAGGCCTCCTGGTGAGCGCGGTCAAAGCCCCGCTGCAACTGGACTCCCACGCTGGCGTCCCCGCCGCCCCCGGCGGCCATGGCCAGGCCTCAACCTTCTACTTCCACGACCCGCTGATCACCGGCCTCAGCTTCGCCTGGGACGATTGCGCCCTCGCCCGGGCCAGCCGCAACGGCGGGCTCCAGCGGCTCGACTATGCCGACTACGAATACCTCATGGTCCTCGGCATCTTCGGGCGAATGACGGTCCATGCCTACGGCCCGGTGGCAGCGGCCGCCCCGCGCTGAGCCGGCACCGCCGCCTGGCCCCGAGCCCCTCATGCGGAGTCCGCAACAACCACGGCGGTTGCGGACTCCGCGGCTTTCCGGCTTATGTTATGCTTTCCACCCGCGAACTCCGCAACTTGGGAGACCGTTCCACATGCCGAGGAAAACCCCGCCGGCCGCCCCCGCCGCCTATCCCAGCCTGACCCTGCTCCAGCGCGGCGCCGCCACCGTCTACCCCACCTCCCCCGACCAGGCGCGGCTGGAGAGCTTCCCCAACCGCCATGCCCGGCGCGACTACTGGATCAGCTTCGACTGCCTCGAGTTCACCTCCCTCTGCCCGGTGACGAACCAGCCGGACTTCGGCCAGATCCGCATCCGCTACGTCCCCGGCCAGCTTTGCGTCGAAAGCAAGTCGCTCAAGCTCTACCTCTTCAGCTTCCGCAACTTCAACACCTTCCACGAAGAGGCGGTCAACCGCATCCTCGACGACTTCGTCGCCGCCTGCCAGCCGCGCTATGCCGAAGTCGAGGGCGTCTTCCAGCCCCGCGGCGGCATCGCCATCACCGCCCTCGCCAGCCACGGCACCAAGCCGGCCTCCTGACCACCCCGCTCACCGCGCCGCTGGCGGGCGGCGAACGCGGCGGTACAGTGTCCGCCATCACCCACCCCTTCCCCAGCCGCCAGCAGAGGATCCCCGACGATGCAGCCACGGACGATTGAACAAACCTTTGCCGCCTGCAAGGCCCAGGGCCGCAAGGCGTTGGTGACCTATGTGACGGCCGGCGATCCCGACCTGGCGGTGACGGAGCGGCTGCTGCCGGAGCTGGCCAGCGCCGGGGCGGACATGATCGAGCTGGGCGCACCCTTCTCCGACCCGATGGCCGACGGCCCGACCATCCAGGCCGCCTGCCAACGCGCCCTCAAGGCCGGAACCACCCTCCCGAAGATCCTGGCCATGATGCGGCGGCTGCATGGGCGCCTCCCTTGCCCCGTGGTGCTCTTCGGCTACTACAACGTCTTCCTGCAATACGGCCTGGAACGGCTGGCGGCGGAATTGCCGGCCTGCGGCATCGAAGGGCTGCTGGTGGTCGACCTGCCGCACGAAGAGGCGGCGGAGCTGGAGCCGGCCCTGGCCGCCCACGGGCTCAGCCGGATCACGCTGCTGGCGCCAACCACACCCCCGGAACGGGCGGCGACGCTGCTGAAGGCGGCGCGCGGCTTCGTCTACTACATCACCGTCACCGGCGTCACCGGCGCCCGCAAGGAGCTGCCGGCGGACTTGGCGGCGAAGCTGGCGGCGCTGCGCCGGCTCTCCCCTGTGCCGGTGGTGGCCGGCTTTGGCGTCGGCACCCCGGAGCAGGCGCGGCAGGTGGCGGCCCACGCCGACGGCGTGGTGGTCGGCAGCGCCCTGGTCCAGCGCCTCGCCACGGCGGAGTCGCCGGCGGCGGGGGTTGCCGCCGCCACCGCCCTGGTGCGGGAGATCGCCGCCGCGCTCCGCGGCTGAGCCGGCCGGCAAGGCCCCACGAAGTGCAAACCGCCCAAACCCGCGTTACATTCTAGCTATCTTGATGCCCATTCCCTGGAGAATCCCGATGAAGCTGACCCGATTGCTGCTGGGGCTGGCCATGGCCGGCACCACCGCTTGGCTGGCCACGCCCGCGGCGGCGCAGCCGCCCCCGCCGCCCGCCGCGCCGCCGCAATTCAACCAGGGAATGATCCTCCAGGAGATGGCGGAGAAGCTGCCGAAGGCGCTGGCGTTCTCCGGCCAGCTCCATCTGGCGGCGGAAAACTTCGAGAAGGCCGGCGAGACGATCCAGTTCCGCCTGCCGCTGGCGGTCCTGGACGGCAAAGTCCGCACCGCCCTCAAGCTCCAAGACATTGCGGATCAGCTTCAGGCGCGGCCGGGGGCCAACCCGCAATTGGCCCAGTTCAAGGCGCTGGCGGAAGCGGCGGGGCTCACCGAGCTGATTCTCGTCTCCGACACGCATGACCAGAAACTGCTGCTCATCCTGCCGGGAATGAAGGCGGCCTGCCGCTTCGACCCCCGGGAGTTGCAGCGCCAGGCGCTCGCCAAGGCCGGCCAGCCGGCCGCCGCGGGGACGCCGGCGGCGGCACCACCCAAAGCCGCCTTCAAGGAGCTGGCCAAGGAGACGGTCAACGGCCTGGCCTGCGTGAAGAAGCAAGCCACGGTCGCCATGCCGGCCCCCGGCGGCGGCGAATCGGCGGTGCTCACCCTGTGGCAGGCCGAAAAGCTGATGGGCTTCCCCGCCAAGGCCTCCGTGGAGTCCTCCCGCGGCATGGTCACCTACGAGCTGCGGGAACTCTCCATGGCCAAGCCGGACGCCACCAGCTTTGCAACCCCGGCGGAGTTCACGCTCTCCACGAACCCCCAGGAATTCGTCCAGCAAGTCGTGCAGAAGGTCATCATGATCCAAGTCCAGCAGCAGCTCCAGAAGCAGATGGAGCAGCAGATGCTGGGTCCGGAACCGGTGGGCGGCGCGCCGGCGCCGCTGCCGCTGCCCTGATTCCTGAACCAGTCCCATCCACGTTCCACAGGCGCCGGCCAGCCAACGGCTCCCCGACAGCCGGGCGCCCCGCGGAATTCGCACCCAGGAGACGGAAAAATGAACCGAACCTCGATGGCATCATGGGCGGCCGCGGTGGCCGCAATCCTGACGGCGACGGCGGGCGGGGCGCGGGCACAGGAGCTGGCGGCGGCCGAATCGCCGATCACCGGCGTCGATTTCACCTCCGTCAGCTCCCTGGTGATCGCCGGCGGCTGGACGATGTACGTGATCATCGGCATGTCGGTCATCGCCCTCTTCCTCGCCTTCTACTACCTCTTCACCCTGCGCCCGGTAATCCTCTATCCCGCCGTGCTCCTGCGCAACCTGGAAGCCGCCGCCACCCAGGGCGACCTGGCCGGGATGCGCAACCTCTGCCATGAAAGCAAGGCGCCCGTCGCCCGCATCATCGAGAGCACCCTGGAGCAGATGGAAATGGCCGGCGGCGCCAACAGCGACGCCATCCGCACCGCCATGGAGGACGAAGGCTCGCGCCAGGCCAACGTGCTCTGGCAGCGGATCCAATACCTGCTGGACGTGGCGGTGGTCGCCCCCATGGTCGGCCTGCTGGGCACCGTGCTCGGCATGATCCAGTCCTTCGCCAACCTCCAGGCGGAAGTCGGCGGCGTCGTCATCCCCACCGCCATGGCCCAAGGCGTCGCCAAGGCCCTGATCACCACCGCCGGTGGCCTGATGGTGGGCATCCCCGCCATGCTGGTCTATGCCCTCTTCCGCGGCCGCGTCACCGCCCTGATCGCCGGCATGGAGCTGGCTTGCAGCCGGGTGCTGCGCCGCCTCTGCGCAACCCTCAGCCACGCCGCCGCCAAGCCGGGATGAGCCCCGGGGCGCGCCCGCCCATGGCCGCCGGCCCCCAGCCGCCCCACCCCGAGCCGGTCACCTTCACCCCGATCGGCCTCTTCCACTGCCGGGAACGCCACCCCTACGACGCAGCGCGGCAGGGGACGCTCGCCGCCAACCAGGGGCGGCTGGAGCTCTACCCCGGCCAAGGCTACGACCTGGCGCTCCGCGACCTGGCCGGCTTCTCCCATCTCTGGCTCATCTACATCTTCCACCACAACCGCAACTGGCAGCCCCTGGTGCAACCGCCGCGCGGCCCCCACCGGGTCGGCGTCTTCGCCAGCCGCGCCCCCTACCGCCCCAACCCCATCGGCCTGAGCTGCGTGGAACTGCTCGCCATCGAAGGGCTCACCCTCCATGTCCGCGGCCATGACCTGCTCGACGGCACGCCGGTGCTCGACATCAAGCCCTACCTCCCCTACGCCGACAGCCACCCAGCGGCGCGCACCGGCTGGCTGGCGGCGGTGACGGCGGCGGCGGAGCCGCCCTGGCAAATCGCGGTCACACCCCCGGCCGCCGCCCGCCTCGCCTGGCTCGCCGCCCACGGCGCGGATTGCCTGGAACCCTTCCTCCGCCAGCAGCTCGCCCACGCGCCGCTGGACCGCCGGCGCAAGCGGCTGCGGACCCTCCCCGACGGCACCCACGAGATCGCCTACCGCACCTGGCGCATCCGCTTCCGCACCGCCGCCGGCGATGACCGCCGGCTCGAAATCCTCACCGTCGCCTCCGGCTACACCCCCAGCCAGCTCGCCGCCCCGGAAGACCGTTACGCCGACAAGGAACTGCACCGGGCCTTCCGCCAGCAGTGGCCGTCCAGCCCACCCGAACCAGGATCGGAGGAGGGCCATCCCCATGCCACCCCGCCTCCCTGAAACCATCCTCGCCCGCCTGCTGCTGGCCCTGCTCGCGCGGCGCTACCGGCTGCGCGTCCGCGGCCTGGAGAAAGTCGCCGCGGCCGGTTCCGGCGGCATCCTCTTCCTGCCCAACCATCCGGCGCTGCTCGACCCGCTGCTGCTCTTCTGCGTCCTCTACCCGCGCTTCGCCCCCCGGGTGCTGGCCGACCAGGACCAGGCCGCCCACCCACCCCTGCGCTGGCTGGCCCGCCGGCTCCGGCTCATCGCCATCCCCGACCTGGGGCGGCACGGGCCGGCCGCCAAGGCCGCCGTCGAAACCGCCTTGGCGGAGTGCGCCGCGACCCTCGCCGGCGGCGGCAACCTGGTCCTCTATCCCGCCGGCCAGATCCAGCGCGGCCGCCTGGAGGAGCTGGCCGGCACCACCGGCGCCGCGCGCCTGCTCCAGGCCTGCCCCGGCGCCCGCACCGTCCTCGTCTGTACCACCGGCCTCTGGGGGAGCCGCTTCGGCTTCGGCTTCGCCGGCCGCCGCCCCAAGGTGGCGGCAACCCTGCTCAAGGCCCCCCTCTGGCTGCTGCTCAACGGCCTCTTCTTCGGCCCCCGCCGCGAGGTCACCATCACCTTGGCGGAACGCCAAGGCCTCCCCGCCGCCGCCGCCGAACTCAACGCCGAACTCGAACGCTTCCACAACCAGGACGCCCCCCCCGCCCGCTACGTCCCCGCCACCCGCTGGGAACGCGGCGGCGAGCGCGACCTGCCCGAGCCGGCAGCCCCCCCGCGCCCGGCGGCGGCGGCGGCGGCGCTGCCGGCAAGCAGCCGCAACCATGTGCTCGACCACCTGCGCCAGCTCAGCGGCCGCCCGGAACTCCGCGAAACCGACTCGCTGGCGCGCGACCTCGCCCTCGACAGCCTCGTCCGCACCGAACTGCTCCTCTGGCTCGGCCGCGAGTTTGGCGCCCCGGCCGCCGCCAGCGGCAGCGCCGACGCCCTGCAAACGGTCGCCGACGTCCTCGCCGCCGCCGCCGGCGAGGCCCTGGCCGCCCCGGCGGAACCCGCCGCCCCGCCCCCGCCCGCCTGGTTCGCCGGCGCCACCGACGAGTCACCCCTGCCCCTGCCCACCGGCGCCACCCTCGCCGCGGCGTTCCTCGCCCAGGCCGCCCGCGACCCCGGCCGCGCCGTCATCTGGGACCGCGCCAGCGGCCTGCTCACCAACCGGCGGCTGCTCACCGGCGTCCTCGCCCTCCGCCCCCAGCTCGCGGCGCTGCCGGGCGAACGCCTCGGCGTCATGCTCCCCGCCAGCGCCGCCGCCGACCTGCTGGTCCTGGCCTGCTGGTTCGCTGGCAAGACCCCGGTCATGGTCAACTGGACCGTCGGCGCCGGCGTGATGCGCCAGGCGCTGGACCGCCTCGGCGTGGCCACGGTCGTCACCTCCCGCCAACTCGTCAGCCGCCTGACGGCCGCCGGCACCGACCTCGCCCCGCTGGCGGAACGCTGCCGCGGCCTCGAAGAATTGGCCGCCGCCATCCCCTGGCCGCGCAAGCTCGCCGCCGCCATCCAGGCCCGCTGCGGCTGGCACGCCCTCCGCCGGGTGCCCGTCCCGGAGACCGCCGTCGTCCTCTTCACCAGCGGCTCGGAAGCCCTGCCCAAAGCCGTCCCCCTCACCCATGCCAACCTCCTCGCCAACCTCCGCGCCATGTTCGCCCTGCTCCCCCTGCGCCACGGCGACGCCCTGCTCGGCTTCCTCCCACCCTTCCACTCCTTCGGCCTGACCGTCACCCTCGCCGCCCCCCTGGCCACCGGCCTGCGCGTGGCGCACCACCCCGACCCCAACGCCGGCGCCGCCCTCGCCGCCCTCTGCGCCGCCTGCCGCCCAACCCTGCTCCTCGGCACCCCCACCTCCCTCGCCGGCATCGCCCGCGCCGCCGCCCCTGGCCAGCTCGCCTCCCTCCGCTACGCCATCACCGGCGCCGAAAGCTGCCCGGAACGGGTCTACGCCCTCCTCCACGAACGGGCCCCCCACGCCACCCTCCTCGAAGGCTACGGCATCACCGAATGCTCCCCCGTGGTCGCCGTCAACGACCCCGCCAGCCCCCGCCCCGGCAGCATCGGCCGCGTCCTCGCCAACCTCGAATGGCTCGTGGTGGACGAAGCGACGCTCGAACCGCTGCCGCCGGGGCAAACCGGCCTGCTCCTGGTCCGCGGCCCCAGCATTTTCGCCGGCTACCTCAACCCCGCCGCCGGCCTCGCCACCCCCTTCGTCACCACCCAAGGCCGGGAATGGTACCAGACCGGCGACCTGGTCTGCGCCGACGCCGCCGGCGTCCTCACCTTCCGCGGCCGCCGCAAGCGCTTCGTCAAGATCGGCGGCGAAATGATCTCCCTCCCCGCCATCGAGGCGGCCTTGGAAGGGGCGCTCCCCCCCGCCGCAGCCGAAGGCCCGCGCCTCGCCGTCCTCGCCGCCCCGGGCACCCTGGGCGAAGGCCGCCCCGAACTCGTCCTGTTCACCACCCTCGACCTCGACCGCGCCACGGCCAACACCCTCCTTGCCCGCGCCGGGCTCAGCCCCCTGCACAACCTCCAGCGCGTCGTCCGCCTCGCCAGCCTCCCCCTCCTCGGCAGCGGCAAGACCGACTACCGCGCCCTCGAATCCCTCGCCACCCCCCCGCCCCGCCAATTTGGCGAGAAACCGATTCCAGCAAAGGCAAATTGACATCATGGAAGGGAATCGCGGCAATGAGCTGGTTCAGCCATGATCAACCGGGCAGCGGCGGCCCCGACGCCGATCTGGAGGCGAAGGCGCGGGAGTGCCGGGAAGCGATGGTGCGCGGGCAACTGCTGCCCCGCGGCATCCGCGACCCGCGGATCCTCGAGGCCATGCTGACCGTGCCGCGCCACCATTTCTGCCGGCCGGGCACCCCCCTGGCGGAGGCCCATGCCGACTATCCGCTGCCGGTCGGCTGTGGCCAGACGATCTCGCAGCCCTACATGGTTGCCCTGATGCTGGAATGCCTGGAGCTGAAGGGTTCCGAGCGGGTGCTGGAAATCGGCACCGGCAGCGGCTACAACGCGGCGCTGCTGGGGCGGCTGGCGGCGCAGGTGGTCACGGTGGAATGCATCCCGGAGCTGGCGGCGGCCGCCCGCCAGCGGCTGGCGGCGGAGGGGTGCGCCAACGTCGAGGTGATCGCCGCGGACGGCTCGGGCGGCTGGCCGGCGGCGGCGCCCTACGACGGCATTGTGGTCACGGCCGCGGCGCCGGCGGTGCCGCCGGCGCTGGCGGAACAGTTGGCGGAGGGGGGGCGGCTGGCGATCCCCGTCGGCTCGCTCTACCTGCAGGATCTCATCGTCGTGGTGCGGCGGGGTGAGCGTTTCGCGGAGCGGCTGGTCTGCGGCTGCCGCTTCGTCCCCCTCCGCGGCCGGCATGGCTGGGACGGCGAAGTTGCCTGAGCCCCGCCGCCGCCCCGGGCGGGGTGGTCACGGGGCGAAGAAGCGGCGTTCGAGCATGGCGCAGAAAGTGTGGTAGAGCGGCAGGTGCAGCTCCTGGACCTTGAAGGTCTCCCGCTCCGGCACGCACAGGGCGAGGTCGGCCAGCGGCCTCAGTTGGCCGCCGGTCTCGCCGCTGAGCAGGACCACCTTCATGCCGAGGGCCTTGGCCGCCAGCGCCGCCAGCCGCACGTTGCGCGCATTGCCGGAGGTGGAGATGGCCAGCAGCACGTCGCCGGCGCGCCCCAGCGCCCAGAGCTGCTGCGCGAAGGCCAGGTCGCCGCCGTTGTCGTTGATCACCGCGCTGCTCAAGGCCGGATGCCCGGTCAGCGTCACCGCCCGCAGCCCGCCTTGCAGCTTCCGCCCCAGGTAGGCGCCATCCTCGCCGCCCAGCGCCGCCAGCCGCGCCGCGGCCGCCGCCGGCAAAGGCCGGGGCAGCAGGAACCCCTTCAGCAGCTCCCCGGCGATGTGGTCGCAATCCGCCGCGCTGCCGCCATTGCCGCAAAGATAGAGCGTGCCGCCGGCCGCCAAGGCATCGCCCACCAGCGACACCGCCGCCTCCAGTGCCGGCCGCGCCGCCGCCAAGGCCGGATGCCGCCGCACCAGCTCCGCCGCCAGCTCCATCGTCGCCGCCTGTTCCATGGATTCCACTCCCGTGCCAAGATTGGTGAAGCGTTCCAGTATACCACGCCTGGGGCGGTTTCAAAATCCACCCGGCGCCAACACATCCCCGGCTGACGGATATATTCCCCACAGCCCCCCGCCGCCCCGAAGGACGGCCCCCCACGAGAGGAGCCAGGCCCCCATGAAACTGCTCGTCATACAGTGCGCCGCCCTCGGCCATGACCTCGTGGCCCGCCACCCCGAGCTGTGGGACAAGCTGCCGCTGACCCTGCGCCCTCTCCAGCCGACCTTCCCCGCCGTCACCGGCACCGCCCAGGCCACCTTCCGCACCGGCCTGCCGCCCCATGACCACGGCATCATCGGCAACGGCCTCTACGACCGCGAACTCCGCAAGCCCCTCTTCTGGGAACAATCCGCCGCCCTCCTCCCCCAACGCCGGATCTGGGACGGCTTCCGCGCCCGCGGCGGCCGCGTCGGCCTCGTCTGCTGGCAGCAGAGCCTCGGCGACACGGCCGACCTGATCGTCTCCCCCGCGCCGATCCACAAGCACGGCGGCGGCATGATCCAGGCCCTCTACACCCAGCCGCCGGAACTGGCCGGCGAACTCCGCGCCGCGGTCGGCCGCGACTTCAACCTCCACTCCTACTGGGGACCCCTCGCCGGCCTGCACTCCACCCGCTGGATCGCCGAGGCCACCGCCGCCCTCCTCCGCCGCCAGGCCTGCGACCTGCTCCTGACCTACCTGCCGCACCTCGACTATGCCCTGCAACGGCATGGGCCGCAGGACGAAAAAAACACCCGCCGCGCCGTCGCCCAACTCGTTTGCGAACTCCGCAAGCTGCTGGCCGCCGCCGCCGCCGCCGGCTACGAAACGCTGATCTTCGGCGACTACGCCATCACCCCCGCCCACCAAGTGCTCTTCCCCAACCGCGAACTCCGCAAGGCCGGGCTCTTCCAGGTCCGCGCCGTCAAGGGCATGGCCTATCCGGATCTGCACGCCAGCCGCGCCTTCGCCCTGGTTGACCACCAAGTCGCCCACCTCTACGTCAAGGAGGCGCGGGACTTGCCGGCGGTGAAGGAGCTGTTCCTCGACCGCACCGTCGTGGCGAAGGTCGCGGAGACGCCGCCGGACGGGTCGCCCTGGAGCCGGCGCGCCGGCGACCTCGTGCTCACCGCCGCCCGGGGGACCTGGTTCGCCTATCCCTGGTGGGAGGCGCGCCGGGAGGAACCGGAATTCGCCAGCCACGTGGACATCCACAACAAGCCCGGCTTCGACCCCTGCGAACTGCACTGGGGCTGGCCCCCGCCCGCGATCAGCCGCAACCCGGCCCGCGTCGGCGGCACCCATGGGCGCGGCGACGCCCCCGCCGCCTGGGGCGCCACCGTCCCCCTCGACCCCGCCGACGCCACCCGCCAAGCCTCCGCGGAAGCCTCCCTCCTCGACCTCAGCCACGCCGTCGAACGGCTGCTGGCGCCAGAGCCGCCGCCATCATGCCCATCCCCCTGAACGGCCTCACCGCCGACCGGTTGCACGAACGGCTGGCACCCCTGGGCGTGACGCCGCGGATGGCCCGGCAAATCCACGTCGCGGCCGTGCGCCGCGGCGAGCTGCCGGCCGAACTGCCGAACATCCCCCGCCGCCTGCTGGAAACGGTGCGCCAACGCACGGCGATCCCGCGCCTGACCCGGCTCCGGAAAGCCGTCTCCCCCCAGGATGGGTTCACCAAGTACCTCTTCCACGGCGCCGGCCCGGAGCCGTTCGAGGCGGTGCGCATTCCGCTCCTGCACCGCCCGGCGGATCCCAAGGCGGTCGTCTGCGTCAGCTCCCAGGTGGGCTGCGCGCTGGGCTGCGCCTTCTGCGCCACCGGCCGGCTGGGGTTCCGCCGCAACCTCGCCGCCTGGGAAATGGTGGACCAAGTGGCCCAGATCCAGGCCGACTCCCCCTGGCCGGTGCGCGGCGTGGTCTTCATGGGCATGGGCGAACCGCTGCTCAACTACGACGCGGTGACGCAGGCCGCGCAGATCCTCGCCGAACCCTGCGGCCTCGCCATCGCCGGCAAGGCCATCTCCATCTCCACGGCCGGCATCGTCCCCGGCATCCGGCGCTTCACGGCGGAGCGGCTGCCCTTCCGCCTGATCGTCTCCCTGACCGCCGCCGACCCGGCCCGGCGGCGCGAACTGATGCCCGTCGAAGCCCGGCATCCCACGCCGGAGCTGATGGCGGCGCTCCGCGAGCACCACGCCGCCACCGGCCAGCGCATCCTCCTGGCCTGGACCATGATCGCCGGCGTCAACACCCGCGAGGCCGACGCCCGGCAACTGGCCGAGCTGACCCGCGGCCTGCCGGTCACCCTCGACCTCATTGACGTGAACGACCCCACGGGCCGCTTCCTGCCGCCCAGCCAGGAGGAGCTGGACCGTTTCCGCGACGCCCTGCGCCGGCACCTCGCCATGCCCGTCGTCCGCCGCTACAGTGGCGGCAAGGACATCCACGCCGCCTGCGGCATGCTCGCCGGAGAATGCCCCCCTCCGCCCTCTCGCGCCCCGCTGGGGCGCAACTCAACAATGTGGAACCCCCAGACCCCCGGCTGAAGCCGGGGGCTTCATGCCCAGGCCCCTCTGGGGCCTTCAATGCCCGCAGCCCGTAGCCCGCAGGATGGGCGGCAGCGGTTGCCAGCCGGCCCGAACCCCAATACATTGCCAGCGACAGCGGATCGCCCCCTTCCCCGCCCCTCCATCCCAGCCGGTGCCCCGATGCCGCATCTCATCATCCGCAAATGCCCCGTCGCCATCCCCGAGCGCATCGCCCTGCCGCCGGGGACCGTCGTGTTCGGCCGCGGCAAGGCCGACATCAAGATCCCCGACCCCGGCATCTCCGCCCGCCATTTTGCCCTCGCCACCAGCGGTTACAAGGTCGAGTTGACCGACCTGGGCTCGCGCAACGGCACCTTCCTCGACGGGGCCCGGGTCGCCGGCGGCGGCCACCTGCTGAAACACGGCCAGATCATCCGGGCCGGCGACACCGAGATGAGCGTCTTCCTGGTCGAACCCCAGCAGTTGTCCACCGCCGCTCCCGGCACGGGCGCCGCCGGCGGCGGCGCCGCCCCCTTCGCCATCCGCCCCGACCCGGCGGCGGACGCCGCCCTCGCCAGCCTCCTGGAGTTCAAGCTCACCCCCGTCCCGGAGCCACTCCCGCCCGTCCAGGATGCCGCCACCGCCCGCCAGCTCGTCAGCCATTTCCGCTGCCTGGAACGGGGGCTGCGCGAACTCCATGCCGCCCTCACCCCGCCGGAACTGCTCCAACACGCCATGGGGCTGATGCTGGAAATCCTCCACTGCGCCAGCGGCTTCATGGTCACCCTCAACCCGCACGACCCCACCATCGCCGCCGAAGCCGTCGCCTACCTGCATGGCCGCCGGAACGACGAGTTCGCCGCCCATCCCCGCAACCAGAGCCTGATCCGCAAGGTCCTCGACGGCCGCGCCGGCATCCTCGGCGAAATCCGGCCGCCCGCCGCCGCCGGGGCCGCCGCCGGCGGCGAGGGGCTGCGCCACACCGTCATTGGCTGCCCCCTCCACGCCGCCGGGCAGCTCGTCGGCGTCGTCGGCCTCGAAGGCAAGCGGAGCGGCAGCACCTTGGACAAGTGCGACCTGGAGCTGGCCATGGCCCTGGCCAGCCTGGTCGGCATCGCCCTCGAAAACCTCCGCACCGTCCAGCAGATCAGCCAGCAGACGCGCATTGCCGACAACCTGGGGCGTTTCGTCTCCGACCAGACCATTGACGCCATCCTGCGGGAGCGGAAGAACGGCTACCCCCACCTCCAGCCGCGGAAGGCCCACGTCGTCGTGCTCCAATCCGAGATCCGCGGCTTCACCCGGCTCTGCGGCGGCCTTCCCCCGGCCGATGTCGCGGCAATGCTCAACCTCTATCATGCGGCGACCACCGAGGTCGCCCTCGGCCTCGGCGGCACCCTCCACACCGTCGCCAACGACCGCATTGTCCTGCTCTTCAACGCCCCCGTCGAGCTGCTTGACCCCGAGGCCGCCGCCGTCCAGGCCGCCCGCGAGCTGCGCCGCCGCCTCCAGGAACTCCAACCGCAGTGGGAACGCCATGGCCTCCCCAGGTTCGAGCTGGGGCTCGGCATCGCCGCCGGCGAATGCATCGTCGGCTCCGTCGGCAGCGGCCGGCGGCTGGAGTTCGCCGCCATCGGCGAATGCGTTGACCTTGCCAACCACCTCTGCCGCCGCGCCAAGCCCGGGCAGGCCCTGCTCCCGGCCACCATCCATGACCGGCTCCGGCGGCCAGCCCAGTGCCGCGAGACGGTCCTGGCCACCCCCCCCGCCACCACCGGCGCCGCCGGCAGCGGGGAGGAGCCGTTCCGCTGCCGCCCCGCCGGCAGCACGGATTTCCACGGCGGCGCCGTGAAGCTCTTCGAACTCCTGGACTGACCGCCCACCCACCCCGTCCATTCTGTCCATAGCCCACCCGCAGCCCTTAGCCCGCAGCCCGCAGCCCGCAGCCCGCAGCCCGCAGCCCGCAGCCCGTAGCCCGTAGCCCGTAGCCCGTAGCCCGCAGCCCGTAGCCCGTAGCCCGTAGCCCGTAGCCCGCCCCACCCCCCCCCCCCCCCCCCCCCCCCCCCCCCCCCCCCCCCCCCCCCCCCCCCCCCCCCCCCCCCCCCCCCCCCCCCCCCCCCCC
>Ga0265297_10001421_pt1 | contig 56435 bp, 55 predicted proteins | sample Munlanlwell13791_FD_192502 | JGI IMG/M metagenome (GOLD analysis project Ga0265297, IMG submission 192502) | Leachate microbial communities from a municipal landfill in Southern Ontario, Canada - Leachate well 137-91 | ecosystem: Engineered > Solid waste > Landfill > Unclassified | place...
TATCACGCATAGAGCCAGTCAAACCTCCGTTTGTGGATAGGCTTCCTCTCGGGGAAGCAACCCACGATATAACGCAGGCGACTGGCTCGTCTATTTAATCTAGGTCCCAAAGAACCCCTTTCCGAGGGCCATACGGCCCTGCACACCAGCCCGGATCCCGGCTACTCTATTAAGGATGCTCGGACCGATCCTGCCCTTGGTCGTATCGGCCGCTTTGGCCGCTCCCTGGGACGCCTCGCTCCTGGATGGCGCGAAAGCCTTCCGCTTCGGAGCGACGGCGCTGGAGGAGTCGGTCCGGCAGAGGTCTGTCCCGGCCCAGGCCTGTCCGGCGGAGTCCCTGGAAGTCTCGGCCCAGGATCCGAAGGACGCGGCCATCGCCTGCAAAGGTCTTCGCCGCGCCGAGGCCTTCATGGCGTCTCTAGGCTATCCGCCGAAGGCCAAGGTGCGCATCTCCTTCACCGAGGACTATCCAGAGCGCTTCGTAAAGATGGGAGTCACCCCGGACCGGGTGCACGGCTTCGTGGACCCGGACACGCTCGACGTCTACATGTCTCCTTTCGCGCGCTTCTCCAAGCTGCCGGCTGAGAACACTTTGCTCGATCTCGGCGCGAGCGAGGAGATGTTCGTCTCCTACGTGGCGCACGAGATCCTCCATGTGCTCGCCGGCCAGAACTACGGCGGCTCGTCGAAGAAGATGCCGAAGATCCTGAGCGAGTATGCGGCCTACGCGGGCCAGCTCGCCACCATGGACGAGCCCCTCCGCCAGAAGGTCCTGGAGGCCTTCCGCGTCCGGAAGTGGGAGCCCTTCGAGGGGCCGCAGGACGTCAACCTCGGCTACCACAACATGAACCCGCACGGCTTCGCCGTGAAGTCCTACCTGTACCACCTCACCCCCGAGGGCCGGGAGTACCTGCGGGGAGCCTTGGACGGCACGGTGCGGGAGACCCCTTCTCCCGAGTGGTAGAATACCTTCACCCTCATGGCGACTAAGCGTCTGCGCTGCAACAGATGCGGCAAAAAGCTGTACGGGGCCAAGTCCTATTACCTCGTGCGCGCCCGCGTGACCTCGGAGCCGACCGAGCTGAGCTTTTCCGAGGAGGAGCTTTCCGAGGACCACGACGCCGAGCTGCGGCGCCTGGCCGAGGAGACCTCGGGCAGGGACGCCGAGGCCCTGGAGGAGGAGGTCTTCGTGGACCTCGACTATTTCCTCTGCGTCTCCTGCAAGAAGGCCTACGTCAAGGAAGTCCGAAAAGGACCGGAATAAGCCGTTTTATGGGATAATCTGGCGAGAGAGGACATCCCATGAGCCAAAACACGACCGCGCTCCGGACCGAAGCCGAACCCAAGAAGCTCACCACGAAGGAACTCGACCGGCAATGGCTCGAGAACGTGTACCAGGGCGACACCGCGCCCCAGTTCACCGCGCGCGCCGTCATCATGGGAGGCCTGCTCGGCGGGTTCATGTCGCTCTCCAACCTCTACGTGGGGCTCAAGACCGGCTGGGCGCTCGGTGTGGCCATCACGGCCTGCATCCTCTCCTTCGCCCTGTCGAAAGTCCTCAAGGGCGTCAACATCTACAAGAGCGAGATGGGCATCCTGGAGAACAACATCATGCAGACCACGGCCTCCTCGGCCGGGTACTCCACCGGCGGGACCATGGTCTCGGGCATCGCCGCGTATCTGCTCATCACCGGCTCCCACATCCCCTGGCCCACGCTCACGGCCTGGACCCTTTTCCTCGCCGCCCTCGGCGTGATGATGGCCATCCCCATGAAGCGGCAGATGATCAACGCGGAGCAGCTCAGGTTCCCGAGCGGCATCGCCTGCGCCGAGACGCTCAAGAGCCTGTACGCGGAAGGACGCGAGGGCATGCGCAAGGCGCGCGCCCTGGCTTACTCCGGCCTGTTCGGCGCGGCCGTCGCCTGGTTCCGGGACGCGGGAAGGCCGAGGGTTCTCTCCCTGGTCCCGAACCTCGAGTTCCCCGGCTCGCTCGGCGGCTATGCCCTGACCCAGTGGACCATCCATTTCGACATGAGCGCCATCATGATCGCGGCGGGCGCCATCATGGGCTGGAAAGCGGCCTGGTCCATGCTGCTCGGAGGCTGCATCAACTACGGCATCCTGGCTCCCTGGGCCGTGAAGATCGGCGCCATCGACATCGGGCCGGACGGAGCGGAGCTGGGCTACCGCTCCATCGTGCGCTGGAGCACGTGGGCCGGGGCCTCCGCCATGGTGGCGGCCGCGCTCTTCTCCTTCGCCCTGCAGTGGCGATCCATCGTGAGCGTGTTCAGCGGCTTCGCCTCGGTGCTGGGCATCGGCGCGAAGAGGACGGGCGCGGACCCCATGGACAAGGTCGAAGTGCCCGTCTCCTGGTTCATCTGGGGCACCGCGCTCTCGGGCCTCGGGTGCATCGTCGTGCTCATGGTCGCCTTCGGCACGTCCTGGTGGATGGGCGTCATCGCCATCCTCATGACCTTCTTCCTCGCGGTGGTGGCCTGCCGCGTCACGGGCGAGACGGACACGACCCCCATCGGCGCCATGGGCAAGGTCACGCAGCTCCTGTTCGGCGTGCTGGCCCCGGGGAACGCGGTGACGAACCTCATGACCGCCGGGGTCACGGCCGGCGCGGCCAGTTCCTCCGCGGACCTGCTCACGGGCCTTAAGACCGGCTACTGCCTGGGAGCCAACCCGCGCAAGCAGTTCCTGGCCCAGTTCCTGGGCATCTTCGCCGGCACGCTCGTGGTGGTCCCAGCCTTCTACATCCTGGTGCCCCAGGCCTCGTCTTTGGGCTCGGCCCAGTGGCCCGCGCCCTCGGCGCAGGTCTGGGCGGCGGTCGCGCGCCTGCTGGCCACGGGGTTCGGCGCCCTGCACACCTCGGCCCGCTGGAGCCTGCTCATCGGCGCGCTCGTGGGCCTGCTTTTGCCCACGCTCGAGCTCCTGTACCCCAAGTACCGGAAGTTCATCCCCTCGGCCACGGGCATCGGGCTGGCCTTCGTCATCCCGTGGTTCAACTCCCTGTCCTTCTTCATCGGCGCGGCCATCGCGCTCTACATGGAGAAGAAGCACCCGAAGGCCAACGACGACTACACCATCACCGTGGCGTCGGGAGTCATCGCGGGAGAGTCCCTGCTCGGCATCATCATCGCGCTGCTGATGGCGCGGGGGATATTGGGGTAGGCTTCAAGAGGAAGACTTCCGCCGGGCCGCGTAGACGAAGAGTCCGGCGCCGGCGAGCACGACGCACGCTCCGGCCGACAGCAGCCGTTTGCGCCTCTTGTCCTTGGCCTTTTCCACGGCCTGCTTGAACAGGTCCTCGTCGTTGACCAGCGCGGCGAAGAAGCGCGTGTTGGCGTCATTCATGGACCGGAAGCTGCCGTCATAGGTCATCATCTTCATGATCGGCACGCCCATGCGCCGGCTCGGCCTTGTCCCGGATCCGGTCAGCCTCGGCCACGATGGTGTTGAGGCGCTCCATGAGCTTGGCGGATTCTTCGGCTGAGCCGGCGGACAGAAGGAGCCCGAACGCGAGCGCGAGCGTCATCGGCGGGGCAAAGAACGCCTGAGATTGCGCTTGATGAAGCGGAGCGTCCACCACCCGGCCAGGCCCAGAAGGATGAGCGAGGCCGCGGCCAGCCTCTTCATCGAGCGCATCCTGGCCTCGGCCGCGATCAGGGCATACGACCGCTCGTCCTTGAGAAGGAACGAGTCGAGCTCATCGGCCATCTTGATCATGGCGTGGGCCTGCGCATCGTAGCCGACCACCTTCAGGGCGGCCTTGCCCACGCCGAGGATGCCCTTCTTGTGGAACGCCGCGGGGCCCTCGCGCGCGACCATCTTGTAGCTCATGACGCCCAGCGTCCTGCGGAAGGAGCCCTTGATCATGTGGATGTCCGCGGCCGCCTGCCTGAGTCCCTCGCGCAGTTCGCCGCGCCGGATCATGAGCTCGGGATCGTCCCAGCGGTCCGCGTAGCTCTCCTGGAGCGAGAGCAGCTCCGATTCCAGGGACTCGGCCCGCGTCCGCGTCCCCTCGAGGTCCTGCAGGAGCTTGTCGAGGCCGTCCCAGGAGGAGGCGGTCTCGGGAAGCTTGTCCGCTGGAGCCGCCAGGACAAGGCTGGAGAGCAGAAGGAGCGTCCTCACGGCTTCGACCGCCGGACCAAGTCCAGCACGACCGGAAAATGGTCCGAGACCCCTGTCCCGAAATGCGCGTCGAAGCGGGCCGGGGTCCCGTCCTCCTCCCTCTCGCTCCTCGCCTCATACGCCACGCGGATGGAGCCGGGGTCCACGCTCCAGCCTCCGCCCGAGGCCAGGTCTTTAGACAGGAGTATCCTGTCCAGGAAAGACCAGGAGTCGTCCCCGCGGTAATAGCTCGTTCCCCTGCACGACTTGCACCCGAGGTCCTGGGACTGAGCCCAGGTCCCGTTGATGTGGCGCTCGGACACGCGGTACGAGGCGTCCTCGGCCTCGGTGATGTTGAAATCCCCGGCCGCCACGGACAGACTCGCGGGACACAGCGCGTTCAATCTCTGCAGGACCCGGATGCGCTCCTTCCTGGGCTGGTACGGCGCCGGGAGGTGCAGGGCAAAGACGGTCAGCAGCGCTCCGTCCGGCAGGCGGAACCGGGCCTCCAGTATCCCCCTGCCTCCGGAGAGTTCCGGGTTGTGCAGCACAGCCGGCTTCTCCAGGGGCAGGCGCGAGAGCATGGCCTGGTCTATGCCCCTGCGGTCCTTCCCCTCGACCAGGATGCCCGGGCCGTAGCCTGCGGCCAGCTTCTTGCGCAACGACTCCAAGACACGGCTATTTTCGATTTCCTGGAGCACGACGATATCCGGGTCAGCCTGCTTGACCGCCTCCGCCACGCGCGAAAGCTTGAGCTCGAGCGCCTTGTCCGACCAGTCGAGGTCCAGGCACTCGTCTTTGAGATAGGCTTTCCGGAGCTTGGCGCATCTGGCCTTGTGCTCCGGGGAGCGCTTCTGCGCGGCCGGGAGGTAGGCGTAGTCGTCCTTGCCCTCGTCGTGGACCGTGTCGAAGAGGTTCTCCGCGTTGAAGGTCATGACGCGGACCCTGTCCGCGGAGGGTTGGGCGGACGACAACGACGACAACAACAGGAAATAGATCACTATCGGAGCGGGACCAAAGGAGCCTGGGGAACGGATTTCCGCGCGCTGCGGCCAAGAAGCCGCAGAGCGCAGGACCGGCCATCCAGAATCGTCTCCTCCATGAACGAGTACTTCCAAGCGCCCCATCTTCCGATGGACTCCACGCCGTTCGAAGACAGGTGCCGAAAGATGGCCGCCAGAGCCGCCGGCCTCTGCCTGTCGTAGACCACGTACGCGCAGGGGATGTCGATCCAGAGCCGGGCAGCGAGCTTGTCCGAGTCCTTGAGGATGCCGCAGGACTTGAGCCCCCTCAGGCACAGGCGCTCAAGCTCGGCCTTGTCCGCGCGCTCTCGCGGCCCGCGCGCGACCTCGATGTACATGGAGCTGGTCCCGGGCGGAGCCGCGGTCTTGGAAAAATTGCTGCAGAACCCGACCCGATAGAACACGAACCCGGGCTCCGGGAAATAGATCCAGTGCTTGTCCGATACGCGCGGCCTGGCCACGCCCAGGTTCAGGTTGAGGACCGACACCCAGCGCAGCTTCTTGCGGGCCTCGCGCACCTTTCCCGGGAGAGGGCCGGCCAGGTCCAGGAACTCGGGCAGTGGCAGGGTGTTGACCAGGCGCTCGTAGCGCACCTCGCCCAGGCCCTGCACGCACGCGACCCTCTCGCGCAGGTCCACGGACACGACCCGGGAGCGCACGCGTATGCCGGAGAGCCCTTCGGCCATGGCGTCCGGCAGGGCCTGGATGCCTCCGCGCAGGGGGTAGCGGAAGAAGGCGTTGTACCCGAAGAACTTCCTCTGGTCGGTCAAAGCTCCGTAGAGGACTTCCTCGGCCGTAGGCTTGGGAAGGAAGCGGCCCTGCCACTCCGTGGTCAGCTCCGAGAGCGGCCTGCGCCAGAGCTTCCGGTTGTAGGGGAACATGAAGTGCCGGCAGATGCCCTTGCCGAAGGTCTTCAAGCACCACTCCTCGAACGAGGGCGCCGCTCCCATGGGCTGCGGCCGATGCACGTTCTTCATGAACCCGGCCACGCACTCCGCCGTCACGCGCTCGGGAAGACCGTAGGTATTGGCCTGGAACGGGTAGCGCGTGCAGGTCCCGTGCGATCGGATCCACGAGGAGCGCTCGTGCGGGGCGCTGTTGCCGGCCAAAAGCCCGAGGATGAGGCGCTTGCCCTGGGGGTCGTGCAGGTGCAGCAGATGCCCGGTGTGGTCGAACGTGAACCCCTGGACCCGGACGCTGCCGGCCCGGCCGCCGACCTTGTCCTCCTTCTCCACCAGGAGCCAGTCCCCGCGCCGGCCCAGGTGACGCGCGGTCGAAAGCCCGGCCAGCCCGCCTCCCAGGATGAGGGTGCGCGTGCTCCTCATCCCATGTCCACCTTGGTGATGTGCCAGGACAGCACCGCGAGCCAGCAGACGACCACCGCGTAGATGCAGGCGGCCCACGGGGTCTTGACCTGGGTGACGAGCCACGCGCACACGGACAAGAACCCCGAGGCCACCACGCACAGGGCCACGATGCGGCGGCGCGATAAGCCCATGCGTTCCAGGCGCAGGGCGAAATGGTCCCGCGAACCCTTGAACGGGGAGATGCCCTTCCTGATCCGGATGACCATGACGTAGAGCGTGTCGTACATCGGCACCAGGAGTATGAACAGGGGAGCGTACACGCCCAGGGGGTTCACCCGGGAGTATCCGGCCCCGAGCGCCAGGGCCGCGAGCACGTAGCCCAAGAGGAGCGAGCCGCAGTCCCCCATGAAGATCTTTCGGTTCTTAGAGAGGTTCCACGGCAGGAATCCCAGGGCCGCCCCGGCCAGGGCGGCGGCCGCGAAGTTGACGTACACCTCCTCGGAGGGCAGCGCGATGATGAGGAAGCCCAGGGCGGCGACCGCGGCCTGGCTCGCCGCGAGCCCGTCCATGATGTCGATGAGGTTCAAGGCGTTGCAGATGCCCACCACCCAGAGCACCGTCACCGCCAGACCCAGGTACTCCGGCGTGAGGAAGCGGATGTGGACGCCGAAGTGCACGAGCAGGAACGCGGCGATGGTCTGCACCGCCAGCTTGGTCTTCCAGCCCAGCCCCTGGGGCTTGAGCACGTCGTCCACGAAGCCCAGCAGGAAGACCAGGGCCCCGCCCACCAGCAGGGAGCGCAGCCGGTAGAGCGTGCCGGTGGGGAAATGAGTGAGGAAGCGCATGGCCACCAGGGTCCCGGCGAACGCGATCCAGATCGCCACCCCGCCGAGCGAGGCCGTGGGCTCCTTGTGCGTCTTCACCGCGCTGGAAGGATGGTCGAGCCAGCGCATCCGGATCGCCAGACTCCGGACCAGGGGGGTGATCGCGCAGGAGACCGCGAAGGCGATGCCGACCGCGGCGAAATAGAGCCATTGGGTCGTCGTTCCCTGTCTCATCGCATCCGATAGAGGCTGCAGCGCCCCGGCGCCTCGAAAACCGGCTCCACCCACCCCTGCTCCAGGGCCGCCCAGTTCGCGAGCCCCCGCTCCGTGAAGTGGAGCACCCCATAGCCGTCGTCGAGCCGCTTGGCCTCGCGCGGGACCACCAGCACGTGCCGGAACCCGGCTTCCTCGCGGAGCCGGCGGCTGAGGTCTTCCGGACCTTGGGCCTCGTTGGCCATGCGCACGAAGCGGTTGGGGGCCAGCACCGTCGTGGCCGTATGGGGCTGCTCCACGTAGAATCCGCGCTGCTCGCCGAAGATGAGGACCCTGTCATCCGGGTCCAGACGCTCCCGGGCGAAGGCCGCGCAGGGATAATAGTCCAGCTTCTCGGACAGGAACTGCTGCCGGGTCTTGAGCCCCACCAGCACCGGGAGGCTGTCCACCATGGCGTTCACGCTCAAAAACAGGGCCAGGTTGGTCCAGAGCATCACCGCGAGGGCGGCTCCCAGCAGGACCCGCCCCGCGGACCCCATCCGCTCCCAGGCCTGGCTGAGCCCGTCCGCGGCCAGCATCGAGGCGAGGGGGACTATGACCACGAGGAAGCGCAGCACGACCCCGGTGTTGTACCAGAGGAGCCAGTGGCCGAGGCAGTAGGCCAAAAGCCAGCGCATCGGCCGCTTGCGCCAGGCGGCCCAGAGGGCGAGCGGCACGCTGACGAACAAGGGCGCCCAGCCCAGGCCTCCCAGCACGTCCGCCCCTCCGCCGAACCGGGTGGACCCGGACGCCGCCAGGTAGGGGAAGCGGAGGAGCTCGCTCCAGAACCGGCCCTCCGGGATGCCGTACTCGGTCATGATCTCGAAGTAGCGCTGCGCGCTCATCGCGGACCACTCCACCCCGCGCAGGGGGAAGAAGCGGTAGAGGAACGGGAACACGGGGTTGCCCACGAACACGACGTTCTTCACCAGCCACGGGGCCCCGGCCAGGACCGCGGTGCCGGCGAACACGAACCCGTCCTTGAGCCGCTCGCGCGCGAACGCGGAGTGCGGGCCGCCGAACGCGGATGCGAGCCAGCGGCACAGGAGGTAGAAGCCGATCAGGGCGGGACAGATGCCCGCGTAGTACTTCGTGCCCACGCCCAGCCCGGCGAAGATGCCGGCCATGGCCAGCCACCCGCGCGGGCCGGACTCCTCGTCGGACTCGCTGCGCCAGCGCAGCGTCGAGAGCACGGCGGCGGTGATCCAGAGCATGACCACGCACTCCACGTACGCGGTCGGGGTCAGGAGCATGACCGAGGTGTGCGTGACCACGAGCAGGCAGGCCAGGAGCACGGTCCCGATGCGCAGGAAGCGCTTGCCCATCTCGAAGACCCACCAGACGCTCAGGAAGGTCGCCAGCCACGTGAGCATCTGCGCCAGCAGGTCCGAGCCAAGCAGCAGGGCCATGGAGTAGAGCATCTCCGCGTTCTGGGGAAAATGGGTGAACAGGAGATGCTCTACCGGGAAGATCCGCCCCGCCTTCACGTAGGCCGCGGCCAGAGGGAGATGGTAGACGAGCGCGTCGTAGTGGTGCGGGGGCACCCAGGCCAGCCAGAGGAGCGCCCCGAGGCAGACGAACGTCCCGCCCGCCAGCGCGGGGCGGTCGCGCAGCAGCCCGAGGCTGCCCACCAGGGAGGCGAGCAGGTCCCGGAGCTCCGTGAAGCCCACGACCCAGAACACGCCTAAAAGCGCCGACACGGCCCAGGCCTTCATGCCGCCCAGCACGCCGAGCAGGAACATGCCCTGGCTCAGCAGGCCCAGCCCCAGGGTCGCGCCGATGAGCGTCCGCTCGGACTCGCTCAAGCCCCCCACGTTGAGCACGCGCAGAAGCAGCCGGCCGCACCCGGCCGCGGTGAGGAAGATGAAGCCCAGCAGGGCCAGCCCCATGAACCCGGGCAGCATGGTGCCGCCGAAATTGAGCATCACCAGATGCATGGCCAGCGGGACCAGCAGGGCCGAGAAGACGGCGAGAAGGCGCTCCGTCACCGCAGCGCCTTCTTGGGCCTCAGGATGGGATGCCGCCAGAGGCCCAGCCGGAACAGGAGCACCCAGAACATGACCATGAGCGTGGACAGGCCGTAGACCACGCTCCGCCGGAAATTGATGGAGGAGGCCTCCGGGAAGTACCGGGCCGCGACCGGGATGTCCCCCAGCCGGAAGCGGAACGCCGCGGCCTGGTGCAGGAACTGCTGGTCGAAGACGAAATCGTCGGAGTTGCGCTCCCAAGGCACGGTCTCGAGCACCTCGCGCGAGTAGGCCCGAAGCCCCGAGTGCCATTCCCCCAGGTTCTGGCCGGTGAACGTGTTCTCGAAGCCCGTGAGCAGGCGGTTGAAGAAATACTTCCACACCGGCATGCGGCCCTCCAGAGCCTCCCACCGCGTGCGCACGCGGTTGCCGAGCACCATGTCGCAGACGTCGTGCTCGATGAGACCCGTGAGGTAGGGGGTCAGGCGCGCGTCGTACTGGTAGTCCGGGTGTATCATGACCACGATGTCCGCCCCGCGCGCGAGCGCCTCGCGGTAGCAGGTCTTCTGGTTGCCGCCGTAGCCCGTGTTGCGCGCGTGCTCGATCACGGTCAGCCCGAGGCGGCGCGCGAGCTGGGACGTGCCGTCCGTGGAGCAGTCGTCCACTAGGATGACCTCGTCCACGGCTCCCGGCGGTATGTCCCGAAGGGTGTTCTCGAGCGTCTTGGCCGCGTTGTAGGCCGGAAGCACGGCGATGACCTTCTTCTTATCCATGGCGGACTCCATTCTTGGCCCGAGCGACCCGGAACACGCGCAAAGACGGGCCGCGCACCTCTCCGGGGACCGGGACGAACTCCGCGAGCAGGGTCCCCCGGGACGCGGTCTCCGAGAGGAAGGCGGCCAGCTCGGGCGCGGACTCCGCCGTGGCCCCCACGCTGGAGAGCACGACCACCTCCACCCCCGCCGCGAGGGCGGCGCCCAGCCCCGAGCGCACGTCGAGCACGCTGCGCCCCTCCGCGGACCAGCGGCTGTGCCAGCCCCCGCTGTGCAGGTCCGCCGCTCCCCGGAGGATCTGGCTCACCCGGAACCCGCCGCCCGGATGACCGCTGAGCATGAGCTCGTAGTAGCGCCAGCGGGGATGGCCGGACTCCTTCGTCCGCTCCAGCAGGCCGCGCACCTGCTCCGGGCATTTGCGCACCATGGGGGAGGCGTGCTCCTGGTCGATGAGCAAGCTGGTATTCTCCGGCAGGTTCTTCTCGATCCACTCGGCCGCCAGCACGCGCGTGTCCGGCAGGCCGATCTCCCTGCAGAAAGCCCAGGACCCCCGGAAGCCCGGGCCCATGAGGACGGCCAGCACCACGGCCTGCAGGACCCTGGAATCCGCCCTCCGGAGCGAGCGGAGCAGGGCCTCCACGCCGAAGCCGGCGGCCAGGGCCAGGCAGGGGAAGACCCCCTCGAGATAGCGCGCCCAATCGCCCTCGGGCGAGGCGGCCAGGGTCAGGGCCTGCGCCGCGGACGGGACGAGCAGGACCAGGGCCAGGGGCTGGTCCCGCCAGAGCAGGCAGGCCGCTCCCAGGGCCAGCACGCCTCCGGAGACCCACGGCCCGCCGAAGCTCAGCGCGTTCTGGAACGGGGCGAGCCCGGCGGGCGTGCCCAGCTGCTGCACGCTCATCTGGTCCCGCATGTCCCGCACGAACGAGGGCCAGTCCAACAGGATGAAGGGCGAGCCCAGGAAGAACGCGGCCGCGGCTATGGCCAAGGCGGCGACCAGGACCTTGAGCGGGACGGAAGAGCCGTTGCGGCGCCTGCCGGCCCACCACGCGACCGGGAGCAGGGTCGCGAGCGGGGCCGCCGTGTATTGGGTCGAGACGGCCAGGCCGCAGGCCGCTCCGGCCAGGAGCAGGTCCCTCGATCCTCCCCGCGCGAAGTGGCGCAGGGCGAAGAACAGGGCCGCGGCGCTCAGGAAGAACATCTGCGAGTCCGGCTTGGCCGCGTGCGCGGAGACCACGAGCGTGTGGGACACCGCGAGCAGCGCCGCCCCCCACAAGCCCGTCCTCCTCTCACCGATGTGCTCGCCGCTCACGGCCGCCAGGGCGAGCCCTCCCATCGAGAAAGCGGCGGCCAGGGCGCGCGCGATGAAGTAGAAGCCGTAGGGGTGCCAGACGAAGAGCTCGCCGAACCCGCGCACGGCCCCGGCGAGCGCGAACTTGGACCAGGCCAGGAAGTAGACCCCGTAGGCCCCGAAGAGGGTGTACATCCAGAGCGTGGGGTACTTGAACATCCCGGGGTTGAGCGTGCCCCCGCCGAAGGACACGGCCACGTTGACGTGGAACGGCTCGTCCGAGTTGAACACCGCGGGCAGGCCGTAGTCCAGGCTCCATGACCGGAGCAGCAGGGCGGCCGCGAACACGGCCAGCCACGGCCAGGAGTCCTTGAGCCGGCTCAAGGGCGCTCCCTCCGGGCCAGCCGCTTGTCCAGCCAGGCGCAGGCGAAGAGCATCAAGACCGGGGTCACGGGCAGGCGGTGGCGCATCTGGCTCACCGCCGCGACATGCACAACGAAGGTGGAAAACACGATCCAATACAGGGGCCAGAGCGAACGGGCCAGGTCCCTCAGGCGCCACGCCCCCCACAAGCCCAGGCAGATCAGGGCCGGCTCGAAGAGCAGGCTGAGCGCGACCAGGCCCCAACGTCCGCCCCCGGGGTCCAGCCTGGGGTAGAAGCGCCAGAAATCCGCGGCTTTCTGCAGCCACTGCCGGGCCGTGGTCCACGGGTTCTCCCGCATGAAGCTCATGGCCACGCGCTTGTAGAACCGGTCCCTGTCGAGCTCCTTGAGGTTCTTGGCCTGGCTCAGGACGGGGTGGAGGTCTATGGCCTGCCGCGAGGCCGAGGCGTCGATCCGGTCCGCGTCGAAGAACATGGTGCCGTGGAGCAGCGTCACCCCGCCGTGCGTGTCCAACGTGAAGGCCCCGACCACGCCGTAGTTGCGGCAGAGCCAGCCTCCCAGCGGGAGGGCCCAGCAGAGCAGGGCCAGGACCAGGCTTTGCCAGCGGAGCCCTCGGAGGAGGAGCAGGCACCAGAGCCCGAACGCGATGGGCACGGCCTCGGTGCGCGTGAGCCCGGCCAGGGCGAGGAGGAAGCCCGCTCCGGCCGCGGCCCAGTTGGACGCGGTCTTCTTCAGGCTCCTGCACGCGAGCCAGGACCCGGCCGTGAGCAGCGCCAGGTAGAGGGTCTCGGTCACGAGCAGGCCGGAGTAGTAGGCGTAGAAGGGGTAGACGCACGCCGAAGCCAGAGCGAAGAGCCCCGCCCGCTTGGACCCGGTGAGGTCCGCGGTCATGCGGCCGATCATCCACGCCGTGAGCGTGGAGACCAGGGCCTGCGCCATGCGGGCCGAGCGCAGGGCGTCGAACAGGCTGAAGAAGCAGGGAGCCATCGGGGACATGACCCGGGCCAAACCCTTCTCTCCCAGCACGCCGTGCTGCACCAGGCCCTGGGCCGCGCTCCAGTAGCCGTCCTCCTCCGCCTGGTAGAAGCGCGGCTCGAGCACGAGCGCGAGGCCCGCGCGCACGGAGAGCCCGAACGCGAGCCAGAAGAGCTCGGACTTTATCAACGCTTTGCTGGTGCATCTCCAAGAACCGCGAAGTGCCGGCCCGCTGCCGCGGGCTAGTCCGCGAGTCGATATCTGATGATGGCCCATAGCACCCTGGTCCCGTCGCGCCAGAACCGGATCTTCTTCCCCTCCGCCCGCGAGCGCGCCTTGTAGTCGATGGGGGTCTCGGCGAAGCGCAGCCCCTGCTTCGCGAGCTTTCCCTGTATCTCCCAGTCGTAGTCGAAATGGTCGCTCTTGAGCTTGAGGGCCTTGAGCTGCTTGGCCGGGAAGACCTTGAACATGGTGGCCCCGTCCGAAAGCGAGGTCCCGTACAATACGTTGAACAGCGCCGTGAGCAGCACTCCCCCGAGATTGACGACGAAGCCGTAGAGTCTCTCGAACCCGGCGAATCTCCGGAACTGCCAGTGGGTCTCCGGAGAGAGCGTCCTGGACCCGAAGCAGATGTCCGCCTCGCCGGTCAGGACCGGCTCGAGCACCTTGGGGTAGTCCGAGACCTTATATTCGAGGTCCCCGTCCTGGATGAGGACGTAGTCTCCCGTGACCTTGGCGATGCCGGCCCGCACGGCCGCCCCCTTCCCCCCCGGCTTTTCCTCGTAGATGGTCGAGACCCCGGGCCTGCCCTCGTACTCGCGCACGATGTCGCGCGTGCCGTCCTCGGAATTGCCCTCGATGATGATGAGCTCTTTCTCCACTCCCGGCATGGACCAGGCCAGCACTTGGTCGAGCATCTGCCTGACCGTGGCGGCCTCGTTGTAGACCGGGAAGAGGATGGAGAGCTTCACCGGCTCTGCCCGAGGTAGAAGGTGAGGATGTGGCAGGCGGCCTGGTGCAGGTCCTCGATGACCCCGTATTGGTCGCAGGGCACGTGCAGGCAGATGTCCGCCAGGGGCTTGAGCCGGCCTCCGTCGAAGCCCGTCATGGCCAGAACCTTGGCTCCCCTGGCCTTGGCGTATTCGGCGGCCTTGATCACGTCGGGCGAGTCGCCGCTCCCGCTGATGAGGAGCACGACGTCCCCTTTTTCCAGCCAGTTCTCGAGCTGACGCGAGAACACGGAGTCGAACCCGATGTCGTTGCCCACGGCCGTGAGATAGGAGCCGTTGTCCGTGAGGGAGAGGGCCTTGAGGAGCGGCTTGCCGTCGCCGGCGGCCGTCTTGCAGAAGTCCGTGCAGAAGCCGGAGGCCAAAGCCGCCGAGCCGCCGTTGCCGGCGAGGAAGATCCTTTTGCCGTTCGCGCGGGCGTCTTCGAGGACAGCGGCCATCTCGGTGACGGCTTCAAAATCCAGCGCCTTGAGGCGCTCGATCTCGAGATCCACGTACCACTGCGCGAATCCCCTGGCTTCCAAGCCGCCGGGCCCCGCCTTGTAGTCCCTGCCGGCAGCCCCGCCAGCCCCTTGCCTGACCTTGGCCACGGATTCCTCCTGCGCCTTTTGAAGAAAGCGAAACAGATTATACAGTAATCCCGCCCTTACGTTCCGTCTATAAGTATTATTTCCGCTCATCCACAGCGCTTCCGGAACGAAAAGTACGGCGGATAAGTTTTGTAGGCTTATCGCGTGGACGATGACGGCGGGAAGATAGCCCTGCTGTTCTGCGCGGCCGCGGTGGTGCTGGTCTCCATCATGATGCTCGACCGGTGCTCCTCGCGCAAGCCTCGGGGCCCGGCTCCGGACCTCGGGGTGGAGACGCTTCTCCAGGCTCCCGTCCGGAGCCTGCGCTCCCTGAGGGATCTGAAGGGTCAGGCCGTGGTCGTGGAGTTCTGGGCCACTTGGTGCGATTCGTGCACCGAGGCCCTGCCGCACATGAACAGGCTGCGGGCCGCGTTCAAGGACAAGCCGGTGGTGTTCCTCTCGATCACGATCGAGCCGCGCGAGACCGTGGAGAAGTTCCTGCTGGATCATCCCATGACGGGCTGGATCGGCCTGGATGAGGACGAGAAGCTGCATCGGGCGTTCGGCGTGCGCGGGGTCCCGCAGGTGTTCGTCATCGACGCGCGCGGAGAGATCGTGGTGAAGGTCGGGCCGAGCTTTTTGTACGCCTCGGACGTCGAGCGCGCCATCAGCCCGCCGAAGTCCGAAAGTAAAACCCCCTGACCCTCGGCAAACTGGTATACTGGGCCCGGTCTCATAATCCCTCTAGCCGAAGCTCACCTTCGTCCGCGCTGGAGCGCCTATGGCGCCACAGGAGAGTCATCCATGAAGCAGTGCGAGGCGAAGACCCTTTCATCCACCTATTCGGAGACGCATCGCTGCCTGAAGAGCACCGGACTCAAGAAGATCGGGAAACGCTACCTCTGCGCGCACCACAGGAGCATGCAGGGCCGGCGCAAGCAGGCCCAATGAGCAAGTCCACCTTGCCGCGCAGCAGGGAGAATCGGCGGCTCATCCTGACCCTCATGAAGCGCTGGCGCGGCCACAACCGCTACGGCCGCCTCATGGGCCGCGGCCTGAGCGAGTCCGACCTGATAGAAAAAGTGGCTGGAGAGACCGGCGCCAGCAAGGCTTATATCCGTCTCGCCCTCAGACAGGAAGACTAGCGCCGTCGGCGCGAGCGCAGCCGGCTGAAGCGGCCGCGGAAGCTGTATTCCGGCTTTTTCGCCTGCTGCTGCGGATGCTGGGGATGATGCGGAGGGTGGTGCTGGGCGTGATGCGGCGCATGATGCCGCTCATGGCTGGGCCCGTGCGTGCGCACCCCGCCCTGCTGCCTGGCGGAGTAATCGAATCCTTCCAGCCTGCGGCGCTCCAGCCGCGCTCCCATCACGCGCTCGATGTCCCGGATCATAGCCTCGTCATCGGGAGTCACCAGGGTGAACGCGTCCCCCGTCTTGGCCGCGCGCCCGGTGCGGCCGATACGGTGGGTATAGGCCTCGGTCGTATCCGGCACGTCGAAATTGATGACGTGCGTGATCTGCGAGATGTCGATGCCGCGCGAGGCGATGTCCGTGGCCACGAGGACGTTGGCGCGCCCCTCCCGGAACCCGTCGAGCGCCTCCCTGCGCTTGTTCTGCGATAGGTTGCCCTGCAGGCAGGCGACTTCCCCCCCCTCCTCCCGCAGGCGCTGGGCCAGGCGCTTGGCCCGGTGCTTTGTGCGCGTGAAGATGAGCACGGACGTGCCGCCGGTCTGGGCCAGGAGCTTGCTCAGGAGCGCGGACTTGAGGTGCTCGGCCACGGGGTAGAGGGCGTGGGACACCGTGGCCAGCGGGACGGTGTGGTCCACCTGCACCGTGACCGGGTTGCGCAGGATCTCGTGCGCGAGCTTGCGGATGTCGTCCGGCATGGTCGCGGCGAAGAGCAGGGTCTGGCGGTGCGCGGGGAGGTGCTTGACGATCCTGCGGATGTCCGGCAAAAATCCCATGTCGAACATGCGGTCGGCCTCGTCGAGCACCAGGACTTCCAGGCGCGTGGGCTTGAACGCGTTGTGCTGGAGGTGGTCCAGCAGGCGGCCCGGGCAGGCCACCACGATCTCCATGCCGTTCCTGAGCCCGCTGGTCTGCGGGCCCGCGCCGACCCCGCCGTACACCGTGAGGCTGCGCAGCCCGGTCTGCCGGCCCAGGCCCTGGAAAGACTCCTTGATCTGGTCCGCCAGCTCGCGGGTCGGGGCCAGGATGAGGGCGCGCGTGACTCCGCGCGGACCCGAGAGCAGCCGCTGGAGTATGGGCAAGGCGAAGGCCGCGGTCTTGCCCGTCCCGGTCTGGGCCAGGCCCATGACGTCGCGCCCCTGGAGTATGGGCGCCATGGCCTGCAGTTGTATGGGAGTGGGCTTATGGTAGCCGAGGTCTCGTATGCCCGCCGCGATCCGGGGGTCGAACCTGAAGTGGGAGAACCCCATCAGTCCCAGCTATCCTGGTTGAACTCGCGCTTGTTCCTGAAGCCGCCTTCGTCCGCCATCGGGTCCTTCGGCTTGCCGCCGCTGCGCTTGCGGTCCCATTTCTTCTTTTCGGTCCACTTCTTCTTGCGCTCGGCGAAGCTCTTGCGCGGGGGCTCGTCCGCCAGGGACGTTTCGTGCCCGCCGCCAAGGCCTCCACCCCCCGAGGGGCGCACGAACCCGGCCGGACGCTTCTCAGGAGGCCGCGCCTCGGTGACGAAGATCTTGCGCGCGCCCAGGTTGGTGCCGTTGAGCTTGTTGATCGCCGCCTGGGCCTCGGCTTCCGTGGCCATCTCGACGAAGCTGATGCGTCTGGAGCGACCGGTCTCCCGGTCCATGAGTATCTTGACGCTTTTGACCGTGCCGCAGGCCTTGAAGAGCTCGGTGAGCTGTTCCTGCGTGGTCTCGTAGGGGAATCCTCCGACGAACAGTTTGTTAGTCACGACTTAGTTCTTTCCTCCTATTTGCTGGTCTTGGTCAACGCCGCTTTTTCGTAGTTGGCTTCCGCGAAGCTCCAGTCCACGAGCCCCCAGAAGCTTTCCACGTACTTGGCCCTGGCGTTGCGGTAGTCGATGTAGTAGGCGTGCTCCCAGACGTCGCAGGTGAGCAGGGGCGTCGCGCCCGTGGTCATGGGGTTGCCCGCGTTGCTCGTGCTCTCCACGGAGAGCTTGCCGTTCTTGAAGACGAGCCAGGCCCAGCCCGAGCCGAACTGGCCCACGGCCTTGGCCGTGAACTCTTCCTTGAACTTGTCGAAGGAGCCGAAGTCCTTCTTGATGGCCTCCGCCAGACGCCCTTTGGGCTCTCCGCCGGCCTTGGGCTTGAGGCAGGACCAGTAGAAGGTGTGGTTCCATATCTGGGCAGCGTTGTTGAAGAGGGGGCCTTGGGCCGTGCGCACGAGTTCTTCCAGGGAGGCTTTGGCCGTGGGCGCTCCGTCGGTGAGCTTATTGAGGTTGTCCACGTAGGTCTTGTGATGTTTTCCGTAGTGGTATTCGAGCGTCTCCTTTGAAAGGGCCGGAGCGAGAGCACTCATGTCGTACGGCAGCGGCGGTAGCATGAACATGGCGATATCCCTCTTGTTATGGGCAATAATACCTTTTTCTTCGAGGAGAGAGGTCGGTATTCGAGGCGGAATCTTCCTTGGGCTTTTCGAGGTTGGGATCCAGGCCCGGGCTCTGCCGGACCTGGTAATGATACCTTATTGCATATCAGTCTCTCAGGCTGAATCTCCCCTGAAGCTTTTCGGGTCCCGGATCGAGCTTCGGGCTCTGCTGGACATTGAGCCGCTTGGCCTCGTCCTCGACCGCCGGCCTCATGGCCTCATAGATGGAGGCCAAGTCTTTTCTCCCGTCCTTGAGAGCCTTGAGCAGGTAGTAGGTGAAGACTCCGCCGCCTCTTTCCTGGGATGAGGTGCTGATCTGCGAGCCTTGGGATGCCGAGAGCACGGCCAGGTTGTTCGGCAAGGCCCCTGCGTCGGCCGGCATGACCAACGGCCTGGCTCCTTTGGCCAAGACGCTGCGTCCGCCCGCTCCCGAGAAGCAGGAATCCAAGATCACGATGACCTCGGCGGCCGGCATCCGGCCGAGCGCGTCATAGAGCCTCTTGAGCGGATAGCCCGTGTTGGCCAGATAGTTCGGATCCCCGTCGTAGGGGACGAGGAACGCTTCTCCCGACGCCGGGTCGGGAGCGCCGTGCCCAGAGTAATAGACGAAGACCCGGCTCGTCTTCTTGACCCTGTTGGGCAGCCAGGCCTCCAGGGTCTTCTCGATGCCGGACTTCGTCGCGCGCTCGTTCGCGAGGAGCTCGATGTTCCTTTCCTGGAACCCGAGGGCCTTGAGATATCCCTTGACCAGAACAGCGTCGCTCCCCGCGTACTCGGCCCTGGGCAGCGTCTGGTAGTTCTCCACTCCGATGACCACCGCGTGGTCATCCGGCCTCGGCGCCGCCTTGAAGTCGGGGATGTCGCGGATGTCCTCTATCACAGGCGGAGCTATGGCCGCGGGCTTGGGAGCGGCGGCCGGTTCAGGCCTTTGGAACGCGTACCTGACATTGGTCGCTGGGTCCACGAGCGCTGCTCCTGCCAAACGTACGTGCTCGGGGTCCAGGTATTTGAGTTTGCCTTCGACGTGGACCGTCTCCTTGCGGCCTATGAGGTCCTTGGCGGCCTCCCTGGGCACGGGAATGAAGACCTCGGTCCCGGCCAGGACGGCCGCGAAGCCTTGTTTGTCAGCGTCGTATCGGCCCAATGCGATGGGGCCTGAGTAGGGGTGTTCCCAGCGCGCCAGGCGCCCCTGGTATTCGGCGGTGGATTCGAGCTCTTCTTTTTTGAACGCGGTCAAAAGAGAGGTGTCCCACACGACGACTTGTTGGTCCGTGCCGGCGTACTGCGTGGCCGCGAAGGTGCTCCCGTCGGGGCTGAACGCGAAGTAGGCGCTGTAACACGTGGCGTTCAAAGGCGGCATGACGAGCTCCGACGACTTGTCGGCGGGGATGTCCGCCAGGCGGACCTTGGTGCCGTCTCTGAGCTTGTGGGCGAGGATCTGGGATCTCGGGTGGAAGGCGAGCATCATCCCGCCGTAGTCGGTGAACGTCTTCCTTTGCGCAAGCACCCTGGAGTCGGAGAGATCGAACACCTGGAGCGTGTTGCACGCGAAGAGCCCGGCCGCCAGGAGCTTGTTGTCGCGGCTGAAGCCGAGGCTGTAGACCTCGCTGCTGCCGTTGCAGGAGGCGTAGCCGGTCCCCGCGATGGCGTTGGCTTCGGCGTTCCATAGTATGATGGAGCCGTTCTGTCCTCCCACGGCGAGCAGCTTGCCGTCCGGGGAGTAGGCGACGGAGAAGGCTCTTTTGTCGAAGATGGAGCTTTTTTTCTTGCCCTTGACCGCATCCAGGATGAAGGCTCCTTCGCGGTCTTTGTCCATGTTGAAGCGGGCGACCGCGATGCTCTTGCCGTCCGGGGAGTAGGCGACTTCCGAGATGTGGGTGTTGGTCCAGGGTTGGAACATGCTTCCAGTGGCGTATCTCTTGTTGGGGCCTTTCCAGAGGCGTTTCCTGTCGTTGTCCGCTATGTCCCAGCGATAGACCGAGTCCTCGACGGCGATGGCGAGGGACTTGCCGTCCGGGGAGAAGGCGAAGGTCCTGATATAGTGGGAATCGTCCTCGTAGCGCGCGGCCTCTTTTCCCGTGGCGAGGTCCCAGATGATGAGCTTGCTGTCCTCCGGGCTCGTCTCGCCGTAGTAGTTGGCGCCGCCAGGCCTGGGGAAGAGGGCCGCGAGGAGCCTGCCGTCCGCGGAGAAGGCGATGCGGCCGGTCTGGCGGAATTTGTCGGCCGGGCCGGCGTAGGTCTTGATGGGCGCGATGAGCGATGAGGACGGCAGGGAGATGGTCTGTCCAGAGCCGGGAGAGCCTAGAAGGATGAGCGGGATGAGGGCTGTGAGATTCATTCGGGACCTCGCTGGAGGGTATTCTGCAAAATATCCGGGAGCTCCAGCCCCTCCATGGGCCAGCGCCAGGACCTGCCGTCCGATGTCCGGATCCTCATCCTCCGCGCATTGGCGCGCAAGGAGCCGAGCTTCTCCGCCAGCTGGCCCAGGTACTGCGGCCTGTTGTAGGCGTTCTTGATCCGCACCCGCGCCCCCTCGGGCAGGGCGCGCAAGCCGGCGAAGCGGGGATCCATCCCGGGCGCGCGCCCGGGCCGGCTCTTCTTCGTGCGCTTGTCCAGCTCGACTTGGAAACCCGCCTCCCTCGCCCTGGCCAAAGCCCATTTGTTGGCCGAGTGTTCGCTCTCCCTTGGATGCAGCCCCAGATGCCAGCGCCTGAAGTGGTGGAGTTCGTGCGCGAAGAGATTGGCGACTCCGTCGAAATAGAAGCCGCCGCACCGGTATGACCAGCCGTAGCTGTCTGCGAAGCGTTTGCTGCCGGCCTGCATGCCCAGCTTGAGCCTGATGAGCGCGAACTTCTCAGGCAGGTCCGCAGGGGTCTGGAATCCTTGCGTGAATGCCCATCTGCCGCGGCGGCGCGCGAACCTCGCCGAAGTCATGGGCTGGCGGAGCAGGTGTCCTGCCCATTGCTTCCCGCGGGTGAGATAGACCGCGACCACGAGGTCCTTGGTTTCCGTAGTCTCCGCGATCTTGTCCAGGCTGGCGAGGAGGTTTTGCTGGAATTCCGGCCTGTAGGCGACCCGATATCGGAAGATGTAGACTTTCATCCCTTGTGAAATGATAGCTTTTTTGTATACTTACTGCACATTTGTGCAAATGATGATTTATGCCGACTTGGCATCATAAGGTTGCGCCTCCGACCAGGGCTGAGTACGAGCTCCTGCGCGACATGGCCATGGAAATCGTCCGGGGGATCGTGGTCCAGCATGGCGGGAGCATGTCCGCCCCCGAGCTGGAAGCGTTGGTCCACGGGCTGGTCCCGCGCGCGTTGCGGTACGGGGGCCATGATTGGGTGATCCAATCCTTGCGCAACACCAAGAACGAAGGGAGCCAGCGGTTCGTGCGGCACGCGCTGCAGCACGAGGCGCACGCCATGCTCCGGCATCCGAAGCCCGCGGTGAAGCAGGCGCCGATCCCGGAGGCGAGGGAGTCGAAGAGCGATTATTTCAGGCTGAACTTGACCCTGCCGAACGAGTTGGATGAGAAGCTCTCAGCCATCGGAGCGCACTCGAGGGCCACGGGCGGGGCGAAGGTGCGCAAGACCGAGATCCTGCGGGCGCTCATCCGGTGGTTGGTCGAGCAAAAGGTGGATCTAAGCCGGCTGCGGGATGAGGAGGATCTGCTGGAGAGGCTGAAGAAGCATACGCGGCGGCTGTAGGGCCCAGGCAAACGCAGAGCCCGCAGAGGTGGTATTCTCAGCGGGCTCCTTTTATTCGCGCCGGACGAACTCACTGTGTCTTGGTTCTATACGTTCCCCCCTTCTCTCGAACCGTCTTCCGCTTTTCTACTGACGCCTGGATGTGCGTGTCCGTCACCTTTACCCGGGCCGCATCCATGGGCCCGGGCCTTCTGCTTTTCTGCGGCCTAACGTCTACTGCTCTTCCATGGCCACGGGGATGTGCTTATCCGTCACTCGGCCCGGCCACATCCACGGGTACTGCTAATCCATTTATAGGATACACGAGCAGCCTTGATTCGCCGTCAACGCGGGCTTACATCCGCCTGAATGATTCTTGTCCCTCCAAGTCCAAAACACTAGAATCCGGCCATGCCCTGGACTCATGCATCTCCGGCACCTACTTGAGGGTGCCGTCCGCGCGCAGCGTGTACCTCTTGGTGGAGTGAGTCCAGCTCCCCGCGAACGGGGACACGTTGAAGCTCAGGATAAGGTCTATGCAGGCGGTGAACGGCTCCCCTGGCCCGGCGCAGTCGGTCAGCGAGGTCTGCGGGAGCTCGGCCAGCACGTCGATGCGCTTAAAGGGCATGGCGAACGCTTTTTCAGCCTTTACGCTGATGGCGCTGATGTAGCGCCCGCCGTCGGAATAGACGCAGGGCGCGTCGAAAGAGAGCTTGAGCTCGGCGCCGGCGCCGAGCTGCGAAAAGCTGATGGGGAATTCGACCTTGGCGCCGCAGGAGACCTGGTCCGGCGTCACGCCGGGCGGCAAAGCGCCGCCCGAAAGCGGCTCCTTGGCCGGCACGCTGTCCTTGACCAGGAGCCTGCTCCACTCCTCCGCCGGGCCCGCCTTGTCGAGCGCGATCGGCTCCCGTTCCGGGGCAGCGGCCTTGAGCTGGTCAAGGACCGGGGTCTCGGCGGTGAAGCCCGCGGCAGGGAGCAGGAGGATGAGGGCGAGCAGGGTCATGGAAGGTCGATGTGCGCCCCTCCCGGCGGCTCGAGGCCGGTGGCGAAGTCGATGATCTTCCCGTCCCCGCGTATCTGGTAGCTCTCGCGCCTGGACCCGGAGCCGACCATGGCCTGGTTCGCGTACGTGAGGTTCAGCGAGATGGCCGCCAACGGGTCGAGCGGGGTCTGGGGGGCGAGGTTCTCCACGGAGGAGGCGGGGAGCTCCGCCGTGACGTGGAGCGTGTTCCCCAGCAGCGTCCAGCACTTGTCGCCCACCACCTGGATGTTCCCTATGTAGCGGCCCGCTCCTTGGTATTGGCCGTCGTACTTGAACGAGACCGCGACGACCGAGTCCACCACCGTGACGCCGGCCGTGGTCTTCTTGTACCGGAAGCTGTAGACGGACTGCTTCTTCCAGGTGAAGTAGCGCCAATCCGCGTCCTTGGGATAGACGGCGGCGTAGCCGTTGTTGTAGACGATCTCCCCTCCGCGGATGACGCTGATGAGCGTGGAGCCGATGGAGACGATGGTCCCGATGGTCCCGATGACGTCCGGGATAAGGGCTTCCTGTTTTTTTTCGCCGAGCAGGATGGCCCGCGTCCTGGGGGAGAGTTCCTCGAAGGGCACCGGGGTGAGAGTCTCCTGGGAGACGGGCTGCGCCGGAGCGGCGAGCTGGACAGGCTGGGCTTTGGGCGCCGCGGCCTTGAGCTGGGAGAGCGCCGGCCAATCCTGGGCCATGCAGCGCAGCGGCGCCATAGCCGCTATGAGGATAAGCGCAAAGAGCTTCTTTGTGTTCAAGGACCACCCCCGCGAGCCGCGGATGCCTGGGCTCGCCCCTTTGACGAGTCCAGTATATTCAGCTTCGACGGGGGGGCGCAAGCGGACTCATGCGTCTCCGGCGCCGAATACTAGGGAGCCCATATTAGAAACAGAACACGCATGACGCGGTAGTAGGGTTCAAGCCACTCCGGGGGGCTCGAAGGGGTGGGATGGAGGAAGGTATACGACAGCCAGCCCAGGACGACCACGACCAAGAACCCGTAGCTCCAGAGATTGGCTCTCCAGCTGATCGGGAAGATCACGCGCCGGTCTTGTTTCAGGACCTTTTGGATGATGAATCCCTCGGCATAGACGGAGATGAGGTAAGCCGGGATGAGCCCTATAAGAATACCTACGGGGATCCACCACCAAGGCCCGTCTATTACAGCCAAGGTCCTATTGGATATTCGATTCAAAAAGTCGGGAAGCATCTTTTCCGGCCAGTTCGCGTAGAGTCGGGCCAACAGGTGCCACGATAACGGATAGCCGATCAAAGCGGAGAACGCGTTCCCTGCAGCCACGGCGAGGAGCAGCTTCTTGTAGGACATCGCCAAGCGGCGGCGGTATATCTCCGTTTCCAGCAGGATGACGGGGATGAGCGTCAGGATGAACATCGGATGGAGGAAAGCGATCATGGGGACACCCACATCCGCGTGAGCCTGCGCCGGGATCATGGTCGTGAGGACGGCGGCGATGGCGACGGCGTTCTTTTTCCCGGACATTTTTGAATCTTAACTTATTTACGGCCCGGCCGACGGAGGTGTTCCGCGACTCATGAATGCATCTCCGGCACCGGGACGGAAAGGGGGGAGTAGCGGGGAGCGACGTGGAGGCGGAAGTCCAAGGGAGCGCGTCTTTTCTGGAATTCTTTTCGTACCGCGCGAAGGGCCAGCGTTTTCCTGTTCCTGTCCTCGCTTAGGTGGCCGAGCATGACGGCCGAGGGCGGGAAGTCGCTGGCCTGTCTTATGTCGCACAGGAGCTGGGCGGCGGTCTCGTTCCTCATGTGATAGCGGGCGTTTGGGTTGTAGTTCTTGAGAAGCAGGTCGTAGTCGTAGTTGGACTCGAGATAGATGAAGCGGCTGTTTCGGGCTTCCTTGACCAGCCTTTTGGGCCAGGCGTGGAAGTCGGTGAGGATGGAGATCTTCTGCTGGTCTTGCGTGATGATGAAGCCGTAGGTGGTTATGCCTGGGTAGTGGGTGAGGCGTATGGCCTGGAACTGGAATTCCCCCAGCTGGAACGGGTCGTCGGAGAAGAGTTTGAAATGCGCTTTGATCCCTTGGAGGCGCTGCGTGATGTGGGGCAGGCATTTTGCATGCGCGAAGAGGGGGATTTTGCGCTCCTTTAGCACTTTTATGGGATAGCGGCCGATGTGGTCGCCGTGGCCGTGGGTGAAGATGACGGCGGCGACGGGGAAGGTGGAGAGGAGGGCTTGGGTCTCCCATTTGGTCTTTAGGCCGCAGTCTATTAATAGGGAGGTGCGGGAGCCGCGGAGGAGGAGGCAGTTGCCGGAGGAGCCGGAGCGGATGGAGGTGAAGGTGGTGGGCAAGGGGGTGAGGGATGATAACATATGGCACTCCGGCGCCGAAGACGCAGAGCCCGTTGAGGTGTTATTCTCAACGGGCTCCTTACGGACTTTCATCCTTCCTAATCGCGCGTACGGTCTTCGGCTTTTCTACGAACGCCTGAATGTGCTGATCCGTCAGTTCCGGCCGGGGCCGCGTCCTTGGGTCCCGGCCTTGCACTGGCTATAGTGTACACGAGCGGTCCTGATTCGGGATTAACGCGGGCTGAAATGCGGCTGAACTATTTGGCCAGACGTGATTCGCTTGTAAGACGAACGCTCAGCCCTTTCCTTTTTTCAAATCCTCTTTCCTGCCACTGCCGCCATCACCAATGGACGCATCAACTCATGAACTCATGCATCTCCGGCACCTAAGGCGCCTTCCACTCCACCATCTCCACCGCCACCTCGGCCAACGCCTTATCCCGCCTCCCGTCGAACGCCTCGAACTCCGCCGTCCTCAGCCCCTCGTACGCCTCCAACACCTCCCGGCACCCATACGCCCTCTCATAAGGCAGCATCCCCAAAAACGCCTCGTACTCCTTCTCCAGGCCCTTATTGAACCTCTCCGTATCCCTCTCCAGCCTCTCCAGCGCCTTCCTCGCCTTCTCCGACAACTTCCCCTTCGCCTTCGGCGCCACCAGCCTTATCGGAGGCTTCGGCCGCCGGCACGCGCTCGCCAGCTCCAGCGGATCCTCCGCCTCCTTCCCCTTCTCTCTATCGAAATCCTCCGGGGTCGAATCCTCCCACTTCAAAGCCCCCTCGGGAAACTCCTTCAGCTCCGCCTTCATCCTCTTATCGAACGCGTCATAGTTCGCGTTCTCGTACACGTCATACGCGCTCAACACCTTGTCGCAATCGTGGCACGCGAAAGACTTCAACGTCACCCTCGAAGCCTCGCCGCCCCGGATGTGCGCGTGATAAAAACCCATGCTGGTCCGGCCCGCGGTCTCCAATTGATCCGCAGCCCAGACCCAGCCCTCATGAGCCGGCTTCGGCAGCTGCGGCATCCCCCGCACCCCCGGGAAAGGGCAAGAGCACTTATCCGCCGGGGTCAAGATGTCCTTCCACGTCTCTCCGGAGCACACGCTCACGGCCAAAAACAAGGCGACCAGCGAATATCTCATCGCATCCCTCCCAATACATCCACCAACTTCACCATGCCCAAGGTATCCTGCGCGCAATACTCCTCTAGAGCCTTCCTGACCTTCACCCCATCCCCCGTCCCCTTCATAAGTCCCATAAAAGCCAACTGCGCCTCGCTCCCGTCTTTGATCTCCAGGCCTGAATAATCCATCCCAGGGACCAAGGTCGGAAGAACAGCCTTAATAGACCACCGCCCCTTGAACCCAGGATGCACCAAAAACCCCTTTCTGAAGGGATCCGCCACATCTACCAGCCGTTCCTTTATATAGCCCAACCCTCCCAACTCCTCCAAACACCTCGCCTCGAAAGAAGCGTTATAAGCCAGCACAGACCCTTTAGGCCCGATCCTGCTCTTCAACCACTCCTTCAAAGGCCCTCTCGGATCCGTCCGGGCATCGGCCAAAAAACCCTCATGCTTCAAAGCCCCCCCCTGCTTCATGCGCACGTGCAGGGAAGCCTGAAAAGGAAGCTGCTCGAACGGCCGCAGTCCGTCGTAAGGAGGGATGGCCGGATTCACGGTCTCGAAATCCAGGAAATACAGAGGATGCTCGAACCTCTCAAGACACGCGCCGATCCCGTCATAATCCACATACGGCTTATTCGACCGAGCGACCTTCACCTGTTTGCGCTGAGCCGCATTCAGCTCGAAATCATCCGGCACATCCTCGACCCTGAGCACCCCCATCTCGCGCAAAGCATCCTTCTTCTTCCAGGACAAACGCGCGATATCGTAGATCGAATACTCGGGCACGTGCTTCCAGCAATGATCGATGAACGGACACTCGTACGGAGCATAGCACTGCTCCCCGATGTCGATGCGGGGCTCATCCTTGCTCGCGACGACGGAATGGAACTCCTTCACCCGCATCGGCACTTCAGGCAGGAGCTCATTCACCTTCTCGGTGACGTCGGATTCGGCGAACAACCCCTTGGGATCCACATCCCCGTGCCGCACGTACTTATTATTGATGTGAAGCAGGCTCGTCTTCTTGATCTTAAAACCCGCGCCCTCCAGCACATAACGCTGGACAGCCACATCGTGAAGGTACACGTCCTTCACCTCGGTGGAGCTCTTCACCTCCACGAGCTTATCCCGCGCCAGGATATCAGCCCGGATCAGGACCTTATCGAAGACAGCGCCGGCCTCATACAGCACGTCATGGCCCAGGGCCTTGCGAGTGGAATCAACGGCTTCATCAGGATGAAGATGATCCTCTTCGATCAGCTTCCCGCCCGGGAAACGCTTCCAAGCAAGCGTCCCGACCTCGTGGCCTTGATCGAAGATCGCCTGCAGGGAAGGGGAAGGAGGAGTCGCGACTTCCGGACGATGCCGGTACAGCCAAAGATTCTTACGGCACTGCAGACCGCGCAGATACTGAGACTTCGATAACGTCATCCCATCTCGAAGAGCTTCGCCCCGGCGGCCTTGGCCAGCTCGGCCGTCCTCTCGTCCTTGGTCAGGATCAAGAACTGCCAGGCCTTCAGCTCGGAGTCCCCCAGCAAAGCCGCCACAGCCCCCCGGGTCCGCTCCACGTCCAAGGTCAAGAAAGGCTCGTCTAGGACCATCACCCCGCCCTCCGGGAATGCGCGCTTGGCCAGGGTGATGCGCAGGCTCAGCCACAACAGATCCGCGGCGCCCGAGCTCATCCAAGCCGCCGGCTTCTGCCCCAAGGAACAATGCGTCACCGTCAAAGAGTCTTTCTTAAAGACGCTCTCCCCGGTCAAAGCCACCTCGCCGTATTTCCCGCCCGAAAGCCTCTTGAACAAAGGACCCGCCTCGGCCACCAGGTTCTTGACCCGATACTCCAGATCGCCGGCCAGCTCCATGATCACCCGATGAGCCTCGGCGGCGGCCTCGCGCCAGAGCTTCAGGTTCCGGAGCCTGCGCTCCGCGTCCAGCATCTCCGCGTGGAGCTTGGCGGGATCGCCCACGGCTCCCTTGCCGTGGTTCAGGATCTTCTCGGCCGTATGAGACTCGTCGAGGAGGCGCTCCAAACGCTTCTCCTCGTCGCGGCACGAATTCGCCAGATTCCTCCGCTCCGCGAGCACGGCCTTCTCGGACAACTTCGCATGCTCGGCAGAAGGATCCTTCCCGGCTTCCAGCTCGCCCACGCGCAGACGCACCCTCTCGCCGACCGCGTCCTCGGCCAAACCGGGCTCGCCGAGGCTCCGCCGCAGCTCGGACAAACGCTCCTGCTTGGCTTGCAAAGCCGCCTTGGCCAGGTTCTCCCGCTCCTCCACGTCGTGCGTGGTGGCGGCTCCCCAGGTGGCCAAAGCCGCGTTGCGCGAGCGCATGGCCTCCTGAAGCGCCTTGTCTTTGGAGGACACCTCATCCGCGAGCCTTGAAACAGCCGCGACAGCCTCCTGCGCCTCCTTGCGCGCGTTCTCCTGCAGAGCCAAGACGGCGCTTTCCTGCTGGGAAGACTCCTCGAGCTTCTTCTTCACCTCGGCCAAGGCCAAGGCTTTCCAGCCTAAAGCCTCGGCAGCGTACTCATAATCGATGCAAGCCTTCTCCACGCTCTCGGGATCCTCGGAGGACCGGGACATCAGCTTATTGCCCAGCCACCAGCCCAAGGCGAAGACGATGACGAAACACGGCAAAGCGAGCCACAACCCCGGCAGCGCGGCATAGCCCACGGCCGCTCCGGCCACGCCTGCCAAGGACGCGAACACGAGCCGGGCCGTCGGCGAGGTCCCGGGAGAACGGCCGGCGGCAGCCTGGGCCTTCTCAAGAACCTGCAGGGCGTCGCGCAGACGCATGCGCCTTTCCCTATCCGGGAGCTTGGAGGACTCCAGCCCGGCCTCCTCCACCTGCCGCTCCCGCCGGCGCTTCTCAGCCTCCTTGGTGCGCAGGCTCTCGCCGGCCATGGCGTGCTCCGCTTCCAAGCGCTTGACCGCCTCGGACTTCTCCCGGATCTCTTGGATGGGAGTCGAGCCCGAAGGCCTGGACTTCAGCGCCCGGTCGCAAGCCTCTTCCCACTTGGCCTTAAGCTCTCTGAGAAGCCTGGCATTATGCCTGTCCTCGGCGGCCTGAAGGCTTAAAAGCTTCTCTTTAATAGCCTCGATCTTGGCTCTCTGCGCCAGGACCTTCTGGTTCGACTCCTGCGCCTTCTTGCCTGCCGACTCCACCTCGCCCGCCTGCTCCAGCTTGGACCGGAGCTCCAAGAGCCTCTTCTCCAACCCGGCGGCGGCCTTCTGCCAAGGCCTGTTCCCATGCTCGGAATGGACCGCTTCAAGCTCCTTGAGGGCCGCCTGCAGGTCCACCTTGCCCCCGCCCAGGATCTTCTGGCTGAAAGCGGGGAGAAAACCCGAATCCTCAGGCGCCTCTACGAGGCACTCGCCCGCGCGCAGGACCAAAAGCCTGCGGAAAAGCTCCTTATCCGCGAACTCCTTGGCCTGGGGAGAGCTCGGCTTGGACTTCACGCCCTTCTTGCCGTCCACGTCCAGCACGGCCTCGAGCTTGCCCCAGGTCTTGGGCTCGCCGTAGCGCTCGGTGAAGAACCGCTTGTCGTTCAACTCCCTGCCGCCGGGAGGACCGTAGAGCGCGCACAAAAGAGCGTCCGCGAACGTGGTCTTGCCGGCCTCGTTCTTGCCTAGGAAGACGGCCGAACCGCCAGCCAGGTCCCACTCGCCCTGGGTCAAAGCGCCGAAAGACTCGATGAGGATGCTATGCAGTCTCATCGATGCCCTCCGTCTCGGCCTCGGCCGCGAACTCCTTGAGCTTCATCTCGCCGCTCAAGGCTCCCCAGCCCAGCCTGGCCGCGCGAACGAGCAGCACGGCCTCCTTGCCTTTGGCCGAGCCCAGCTTCTCGGTCATGATCTTAAGGAAATCCGACACGATCCCGGGCTGGCTGGACTCGCCCACGCCGAGCAGCTTGGCCCTCAGCTTCACGATGGGGGCGGGCGAGCGAGGCTCTCTCGAGATCCTGGCCTCGACCTCCCTCAGCTTGTTCTCGCCGCCCATGCCGCGGATATAGAGCACGGGGCAGGCCTGGGCCGGGACGGAGGCGATGAACGCGGCAGCCTCCCGGCCGAGCTTATCCTCCTGGCCCGGCAAGGACCACAAAGTCCTGCGCTTGGCGCACGTCCCGGACTTCAAGGCGGTCTTGCCCACGTGCACGCGGCCGTCCTCCAGGGCCACCAGGTTGAAGGAGCGCTCCTCCTCCTCGCTCGTGGAGATCATGTCCGGCGAGCCGGGGTAGGAGGCCCTGCCCCCCTTGGGAAGCTGCCACTCATCGCGCTTGTGGATGTGGCCGAACGCGGCGTACGCCAGGCCCGCCTCTTCCAAGGACGCGTCCGAGAAAAGCATGGTCCCGCCCGCTTCCGGGTCGTCCTGGCCCGCCGCGTACATGGCCAGATTCGGCCTGTCGAGCGCGGTGCCGTGCAGGATCGCCACCCTGGGCCTGCCGTCCTTGGGAGGCAAAGCGCGCAGGGCCTCGGCCCCGCTCACCCCGTCCTGGAACGGGACGGCGCAGAAAAGCACTCCGCCGAGCTCGACGCTTTCGGCCGGGGTCTTGGAAAGAAGGCGCACGTGCTCGCCGAAGCCGTAGCGGCCGTCCAAGGGATGTCCGCCCTTGCCCTGCAGAAGCTCGTGATTGCCCGGGATGAGGAGCACGGGCTTGGGAGCGGCGAGCTTGAACGCGGCCGTCACGGCCTCGCGCAGGCGCTGGTCCTCGGCCTCCGGGAAAGAGTCGAAAAGGTCGCCCGCCACGACCAGGGCGTCGAGCTCCTTGGCCTGGGCGCATAGCTCCCGGAGCACCGCGAGGCGCCGCTTCGCCGCCTCGGAGTCCCCGGCTTTCAGGTGAAGGTCCGCCGTGTGGATGAATCGCATGTCCGGCTCCCGCAGGCCTTACTCTATCACTTTGGGAGAGGGAACTTTTCCGGGGGGTCGGTCGTATATATAAGTTCAGTCTCTAAGATGCCAATTTGGCATCTTAGAGAAAGGGCGTCACGCCAAGTACCTCAGCTTGTTCCAGGCCATCCGGGGGCTCATGGCGCCGCCGGACCCGCCGCGTCCCCGCATCGGGTTCAAGCCTGATTAAGGCTGTTCTTCCCTGTAAGGAAAGTGATCTCTGTTGTACCAAGCGACAGGCCCTCGGAGGGCCTGTCGCAACCGGGTGGCAGTACGGAATGAGGCGGCCGCATCCTGCGGCCGCCTCGACCGGACTACCCGCTGACGTAGATGATCTTCGAGCCCTCGGGCTCGAACCTGAAGGCGATCTCCCGCCAGCCCTTCATGGCGCGCCGCACGCTCGCCTGCCTGTCGAGAGGGACGAACAAAAGGAGGAAGCCCCCGCCCCCGGCTCCCAGGATCTTGCCGCCCTTGGCCCCGTCGCGCCGGGCCGCCTCGTACGCCTTGTCGATGGAAGGGTTCGAGATGCCCTGCTCCAAGCGCTTCTTGAGCAGCCAGCCCTCGTGCAGGATCATGCCGAACTCGTCCACCGAGCCTTCCTGCAGGGACTTGCGCGCGGAGTCGGCCAAAGAGCGCAGGTCCCGCAGATACGGCATGTTCTTCTTGAACTTGGCCGCCGCCCTGCGCAGGATATCGGACGCGCCGCGCGTCCTGCCCGTATAGAACAGCATCAGATGCCTGAAAAGGTTGTCCAGCTTCCCGGGCGGCGCGATGATGGGCGACACCCGGACCGTCTCGTCCTTCATGAACTCGATGAACTGGAACCCGCCGTAGGCCGCGATGTACTGGTCCTGCTTGCCGATGGGCTCGCCCACCCGGCCGACCTCCACCTCGCACGCCTCCGCCGCCAGGCGCTCGGCGGGCACGTACTCGCCCTTGAACGCGTGCAGGGCGTGCAGGCAGCCCACGGTGAAGGAGGAAGACGAGCCCAGCCCGGTCCCGCCCACCACGTCCGCCATGGACGTGATCTCGATGCCGCGGTCGAACCCGGTCAGGATCATGCTCTCGCGCAGGAGCGGATGCTTCACCTTGCGCACATGGTCCACGACCTCGGTCCTCGAGTACTTCAGGATGATGCTGTCGTCGAAATACTTGTTCACGGTCACGTACATGTACTTGTCGATGGCGGCGGACACCACGGCGCCCGGCTCATCCCGGTAAAAAGCGGCCAGGTCCGTGCCTCCGCCCGCGAAAGAGATCCGGAAGGGGGTCCTAGAGATGATCATGTCGCCTCGCCAATATCCAATCCGCGGCCGCGCTCATGTCCGCGGCCCGGGCATCCGGCCTCGCGTCCGCGCAGTCCCGGCTTCCCACGAGCACGGTCCCGCACCCGACCGCCTTGCCCGCTCCGACGTCCCGGCCGTGATCGCCCACCATGAAGGAGCGTCCCAGGTCGATCCCCAGATCCCGGGCCGCGTCGAGCAGCATGCCGGGCTTCGGCTTCCTGCAGCCGCAGTCGCGCCTGTAGCGCGGGTCCCGGGCCTCCGGATGGTCCTTCTCCGGATGGTGCGGACAATAATATATCGCATCCACGGACACGCCTTCCCGGGCCAAAAGCCGCTTGAGCTGGTCGTGGATCGGGACCAAGGCCTCCTCCGGGATGAGCCCCCGCGCCACCACGGGCTGATTCGTGACCACGACCAGGAGCGCGCCGGCCTCGCGCAGGCGCAGCAGGGCCTTGGGCACGCCCGGGATGAGTCTTAACTCTTCGGGCCTGGTGATGAGCCCGACCTCTTCATTGAGAGTGCCGTCCCGGTCCAGGAAAACGGCCCAGCGCAGGCTCACGACGGGCTCAGCTTCTTGACCACGGCCTCGTAGCGCCTTGGAGTGCCCACGTCGGCCACCAGCTCGTCCGTCTTATACGCCATGAGAGTCTTCCCGTCGGACACGGCCTTGGGGAACACGTGCTTGGCGAAATCGCTGGGCTTATCCTTGGGCGCGTACGCGAGCAGGCCCTTGCGGATGACCCACACGGCCGCGCAAGCCAAATCCGTGGAAAGGCCGCGCGCCACCTTCAGGACGCGGCCGTCCGCCGCCGCCTCCAGCAGGTCCGAGTCCTCCGGATGGTCCGTCCGCCTGGCCACGATCGTGGCCAGACCCGCATGCTTTGCGTGGAAATCCAGGAGCTTGGGGCAGTCCATCCGGATGAAAAGGTCACCATAGACCACGAGCAGGTCCTCTCCAAGCTCGGGCTCCAGATCCTTGACCGCGCCGGCCGTGCCGCGGGGCTCTTTCTCGATCCTGTAATCCAGGTTCAGGCCCAGGCTCGAGCCGTCCTGAAAATGATCCCGGATCTGTACTGCCCCGTAGCCGAGGCATAAAAATATGTTTTTAAACCCTGCGCTTTTCAGCCATTCCAGCTGATGCGTGAGCAGGGGCTTGCCCTGGATGGGAAGCATGGCTTTCGGCTGCCGGCTCACCGGCCGCATGCGCGTGCCTTCCCCCCCGGCGATGATGGCCGCATGCATGGGCTCGAGTATAGCAAACAACTTGACGCCCAATTTTGTTACCATACCACTCTTCAAAGAGGGGTAGATATCAATGAGCGGAAACATCCTTAAAGGCAAATCCAAGCGGGATCGGCGCGTGGTCATCACGGGCATGGGCACCATCAACCCGCTGGGCAACACGGTCAAGGAGACCTGGGACAACGCGCTGAAGGGGGTTTCCGGCATCGGACCCATCACCTATTTCGACGCGGCCGCTTACGACGTCAAGATCGCCGGACAGCTCAAGAACTACGCCCCGGATGAGATCATCAACAAGAAAGAGCAGCGCAAGATGGACCTTTTCGTCCAGTACGCGGTGGTCGCGGCGCATCAGGCCCTGAAAGACTCGGGCCTGGTCGTGAACGAGGGCAACGCGCACCGCATCGGCGTGTACTGCGGCTCAGGCATCGGAGGCCTGCACACCATCGAGCTCCAGCACGACATACTCAACGCCAAGGGCCCTGGACGCATCACCCCCTTCTTCATCCCCATGGTCGCGCCGAACCTCGCGGCCGGACAGGTCAGCATGTTCCTGGGGCTCAAAGGCCCCAACCTCTGCCTGGCCACGGCCTGCGCCACGGGCACGCACGCCCTGGGCGAGGCTTCCCAGCTCATCCACCGCGGCGCGGCGGACGTCATCATCGCGGGCGGGTCCGAAGCGGTCGTCTGCCCCCTGGCCATCGCCGGATTCGCGTCCATGCGGGCCCTCTCCCGCCGCAACGACGCGCCGACCAAGGCGTCCAGGCCGTTCGACAAGGACCGGGACGGGTTCGTGCTCTCCGAGGGCTCGGCCATGCTCGTGCTCGAGGACTACGAGCACGCCAAGGCGAGGAACGCCCGCATCTACGCCGAGATCACGGGCTACGGCCTGAGCGCGGACTCCTACCACCTGACCGCCCCCCCTCCGGGCGGCGAAGGCGCGGCCCGGGCCATGAGGATGGCCCTGCAGGACGCGGAATACGACCCGAGCGCGGTCCAGTACATCAATACCCACGGCACGGCCACGCCGACCGGAGACGAGCTCGAGTGCCAGGCCATCCACACGGTGTTCGGGCCGCACGCGGCCAAGCTCCTGGTGAGCAGCACCAAGAGCATGACCGGCCACCTGCTCGGCGCCACCGGAGCCCTGGAGAGCATCTTCTGCGTCATGGCCATCATCGACGGCGCGGCCCCGCCCACCATCAACCTGGACAACCCGGGCCCGGGCTGCGACCTGGACTTCGTGCCGCACACGGCGCGGAAGTCCGAGATCAAGGCCGCCATGAACAACTCCTTCGGCTTCGGCGGCACGAACGCGAGCGTGATCTTCTCGAAGATCTAACCCATGCGCCTGACGCCCTTCCCAACGCGGCGCAGGACCAGGCCGCTGCCGTACCGCGGATGCGGTACGGCACCGTGTCCTTCTGGAAGACGTTGGACACGCGTGCCGCGACGCTAGGTGCCGTATTTCTCGGTCGTACTGCCCACCTACAACCGCAGCCGGATGGCTGCCGCCGCCGTGATGAGCGTGCTGGGCCAGGAGGAGAAGGACTTCGAGCTCCTGGTGGTGGACGACGGGTCCACGGACGACACGGCGAAGGTCTTCGACAAGCTGCCCAAGGACCCGCGCGTCAAGTACACGCGCAGGGACAAGAACCAGGGGCAGCATGTGTGCAGGAACTACGCGATAAAACAGTCCGACAGCGAATTCATCACGTTCTTGGACTCGGACGATCTGTACCTGCCTGGACGGCTCAAGGCATTCAGAGAATCGGCCGCCGAACGTCCGGCGGTCGGATTTTGGTTCTCCAACGCCTACGTCATGCGCTTCGACACCGTCATCGGCTGCGTGTTCGACCCCATGCGCCGCATCCCCGAGGGCAAGGTGCCCGGCTACTACGCGGTCGGGGATAAATACATCCCGTATCTCACCACCAACGTGGCCATCCGGCGCAAGGCGTTCGACCGGTTCGGCCTGTTCCGCGAGGATCTGCGCATCCTGGAGGACACCGAGCTCTACGCCAGGATGCTGGCAGGCGGCTTGGAAGTGGGGGTCATCCGGGAAGCCCTTTCCGTGCGCTCTCTGCACGGGTCGCAGATCACGCGGGACTACGAGCGGGACTACCAGGAAGCGCTCGTGGCTCTCTCGGCGGGCCAGCCCTCGGACGAGGCTTTTGCGCTCAGGCGGCGCGAACTTGCGCTCGAGGTCGCGAACTATCTCTGGAAGGACCTCCAGCCCGCGAAAGCGCGTGCGTTCCTGCTAAAGGAGCTGGGCGACGCTGCTAAGCGCGAGCCCCTGTACGTGAAGACTTTTATACCCTTGAGCGTCCTTCGGACGCTCAAGCATCTGCGCGAACTGCGCATGCGCGTGCGCTACGACCCCATACTGGCCCCGCCCGAGTTCCGCCGCGCGCTCAACGCGATCCAGCCGTATAGAGACTTCGCCGGACAGCTGTAGCTCCCAAGACCCCGGCCGCCCGCCGCAGCCCCGACTGTGGTCGCCCACAGTCAGGGAACGGGTCGTCTCGGGACTTATCCCCGACACTGCCGCTCCGGAAGTATTTCGGGATGACTTTTCGATCGGGCGGGGTGGCGACCGGAAGGGCTTCCCAGCCGAGGACCGAAGGCCGCAGGCTGGGAGGGACCCGGTCGACAGGACCCCGCCAGACCACGCGGGACTGCTCCGAGTGCTTCGGTCCTAATCCGGATAGGCCATCTGTCGGCCCGCTCGCAACCCCAAGGACCCTAGGGCGTTTCGGGATCCGGCCCTATAATCGCTGAACCCAAAGATGAACATACTATCCATATCCTTAGTCCTCCTCCTCGCGCACCCTTCTTTCAGCCAGACCCAAAGCGTGCAAGTCGTCCCGACGGCCCCCGGCATGCAAGCCGGCGCTGCCGGAGCGTTCTCAGGAGCCCAGCTCGGACCCGCCTCCGTACTCCCCTCTTTCCAAGCAGGCTTGACCCCGAGCCTGGGCGCTTCCTCATTAGGATCAGCCGCTCTCATCACTCCCAAAGCCGTCCCGATGGCGCGCCTGGAAAGGGCTGCTCAGGCGGCGCCTTTGGCGCTGCCGGTTCCTGCCGTACGCCAGGCAGCGAAGCCTGTCCCCAGTCAGAACAACGCTGTTCTAGAGTCCGCTGTTGAGGTTCTTACTCCTGATAAGGACCAACAGGGAGGCAACGCGCAGGCTTCGCCTGCGCAGCTGGACGCCGCATTCGACGGCAGGGCTGTCCCTCAGACCCGGCGCGACGACACGGTCGTGGACGACTATTTCGGCACCAAGATCAAAGACCCCTACCGCTGGCTGGAAGACGACAACTCGGACGAGACCAAGGCCTGGGTCGAGGCCCAGAACGAATACACGAGCAGCTTTCTCGCCGGCATACCCGAGCGCGAGGAGATCGCCCGGCGCCTGAAAGGCCTCATGAACTACGAGCGCTGCTCCACCCCGTGGAAAGAAGGCAAGTACTGGATCTACTACCGCAACACCGGGCTTCAGGACCAGGAAGTGCTCATGAAGTCGCGCAGGCTCTACGGCGAGCCCGAGGTCCTGCTCGACCCGAGCACGCTCTCAAAAGACGGCACAGCCGCTTTAGACGGGATTTCCTTCTCGAAAGACGGCAAGTACATGGCTTACGCCGTGGCCAAGGCCGGCAGCGATTGGATGACCTGGCATGTGCGCGACGTGGAAACAGGCAAGGACCTGCCGGACACCATCGAATGGACCAAGTTCACAGGCGCGTCCTGGAGCAAGGACAACCTCGGGTTCTACTACACCCGCTTTCCCAAGCCCGCGGACGGCAACGCCTTCACGGCCGCCAACACCCATGCCCGGGTGTACTACCACCGTCTGGGGACCAGGCAGGGAGAAGACGCTCTCGTCTACGAAAGGCCGGACAAGCCGGAATGGAGCTTCGGCGCCGGCCAGACCGAGGACGGCCGCTACCTCCTGCTCTACCAGCACGAGGGCACCGAGCCCAAGAACCGCATCTGGATCAAGGACCTCGAAAAGCCGGGCTCCGATTTCAAGCCTTTGTTCGACGGCTTCGACTCCGTCTACTCCGTCGTGGACAACGAGGGGAGCAAGTTCTTCGTCCAGACCAGGAAAGACGCGCCGCGCGGCCGCCTGATCATGGTGGACGCCGATAAGCCCGGGCCTGAGAACTGGAAAGACGTCCTGCCCGAATCCCGGACCGGCGAGGTGCTCGAAGGCGTGGAGCGCGTGGGCAAACGCTTCGTCGCCGTGTGGTCCAAGGACGCCCATGAAGTGATGCGGGTCTACGGCCCGCGCGGAGGACTGCGCTACGAGGTCAAGCTGCCCGGCATCGGGTCCGTAAGCGGCTTCTCCGCCCCGTCCGCGAAAGAGACCCGGCGCGGGTTCTTCACCTTCGCCTCGTTCAACCACCCGCGCACCACGTTCCGCCTCGATCTGGACACCGGCAAGACCCGGGCCTACCGCAGGCCCAAGATCGCCGTGGACCCCTCCCGCTTCGAGGTGGAGCAGGTCTTCTACGCGTCCAAGGACGGGACCCGGGTCCCGATGTTCATCGTGCACAAGAAAGGCCTCAAATACGACGGGCAGAATCCCACCTACCTCTACGGCTACGGCGGGTTCAACATCTCCATGACCCCGTACTTCAGCGCGGCCAACGTGGCCTGGCTGGAGAAGGGCGGGGTCTACGCCGTGGCCAATATCCGCGGCGGCGGCGAATACGGCCAGGCCTGGCACGACGCGGGCAGGCTGGACAAGAAGCAGAACGTGTTCGACGACTTCATCGCCGCGGCCGAGTACCTCATCGCCAGGGGCATCACCTCGCCCTCCAGGCTCGCGGTGGGCGGCGGGTCCAACGGCGGCCTGCTCGTGGGGGCGGTCATGACGCAGCGGCCGGACCTCTTCGGAGCGGCGGTGCCCGAGGTCGGAGTGCTCGACATGCTGCGCTTCCACCTCTTCACCATCGGCCGCGGCTGGAGGAGCGACTACGGCAGCTCGGAGACCCAGGAGGGGTTCGACACGCTCATCAAGTACTCGCCCCTGCACAATGTCCGGCCGGGCACGCGCTACCCCGCCGCCCTGGTCATGACGGGCGACCACGACGACCGCGTGGTGCCGGCGCACAGCCACAAGTTCACGGCCGCCCTGCAGGCGGCGCAGGCCGGGGACGCTCCCATACTCACGCGCGTGGAGCGCGACGCGGGCCACGGAGCCGGGACGCCGCTGTCTAAAGTCATCCAGGAGATCGCGGACAAGTGGGCGTTCCTGCTGCGCGCCTTGGGAGTGTCGCGCGTACGGGAAGCGGCCGGGACAGCCGCGTCGGCTTTGACCCCATAGGCCCAAAGACCCCCTGAATACACAGCCTTTCGCTCCTTTCTCGGGTCTGCCCGCGCTGGTATCCTGTGATGCATGCTCTGCCCCCTCCTGAGCGCGCTCCTCGCCGGAGCGTTCGCGGCTTCGCCTGTCTACATGGAAGCGCCCGCCTTGGACAGGCTCTTCGACGGGAAAAAGGCGCTCCCGCGTCTGGACGCGGTCGCGCTCCGGCAGAGCAGGCCCATCCTCCGGGCCGAGGACGATCCACTTCCCCCCGCTCCCCGCTTCGCCTTGGACGTCGGCGCCATACCGCCCGGCATGGCCCGCACCATCCCGGGCTATGACAGGCTCTTCCACAAGAACCAGGAAGAGACCGCGACATGGGTCGAGCGCGTGAACGCTCTCATCCGGGCCGGAGGTGGCAAGGTCCCGGAGTGGACCTACGACGGAAGGCCGAACGAGCCGCCCTTCACCTGCCTCTCGGACGCGGCGGGGACAGTCAACGACTGGTGGGCTCTGCAGCTGGGCAGGGAGCTTCCGGTCTATACGAGCGCCAACAACGGCGCTCTCGAGCAGGGCCTCGACCCCCGCCTGCTCGAGCTCAAATACTTCGAGCGGGCCAAGACAGGGGACCCGGACTACTTCCTTTTGCCCGGCTTCATCGAGAAAGACCCGGTGCGCAACATCTCCTCGCCCCAGCAGCCTCGGGGCTTTGCCGAGCTCTTGTTGGAAGACGAATCCTACGAGGTCAGCGACCCCGTCACCGGCCGGAAATACTCGTGGGACCCGGGCATGTCCGCCATGGAAGGCCAGTACGTGCAGCTCTTCACCAACTCCCTGCTGCGGCCCAGGACCCCGGACAAGTATGCCAAGGTCCTGGCTGAGGCCGTCGAGAAATGGGGCATCGCGTACGTCCAGCTCGAGCATACGCAGCACCCGCGGCTCTCGGGCGCGCACACGGTGGCCGTGGTGGGGTACTTCTGCATGGAAGACTCGGGCCAGGCCGTGGACTGCGGCACGCTCAAGACGGACAAGGACTGGGGAGCCAAGGCGTATTTCATGGCGCACGACTCTTTCGGCGATTTCCCGGCCTCCAAGCCGCGCGACGCCTCGGGCGGGTCCGCGTACAGGGCTGTGCGCATCGGGTCCATAGACCAGGCCATCGTGTTCCCGCACTCGCTGACCGTGGCCGTCGAGCCGGCTCCGGACGAGCCCGGGGCCTGGGTCATCCAAGTGACGAACAAGGGCGGCCGGCCCGTGCAGGTGCTGGACATCACGGGCTCCCCGCAGGTCTCGCGCGGGCCGGACGGCTCCTACCGGGTGAAGGGCGCACCGGGGGAGGCGGTGCGGGTGGATGTGGCTGCCAAGCACTACTTCGAGGCCGACGGCAAGGCCCGCAGCTTCGCTCTGAAGCTGGGCCAGGGCCCGGCCATGGAGCTGGTGCGCACGTCCATGAACACCCTGTCCGCGTCCGGGGAAGAGAACCGGCTCTCGCCTTAGAAGGCTAGAACGAGCTTTCCCACGGTCCTGCCGGACTCCAGCTCTTGATGCGCTTTCCCGGCCTGCTCCGCGGGGAAAGTCTTCACAGGGACCTTCTTGTACTTCCCGTCTCGGATCCAGGCCAGGATGTCGGACATGGCCTTGCGCGCCAGGCCAATCCTATGGAACAAATGCACCACGTTGAAGCCGGCCACCGTCTTGTTGCCCGCGGTCAGCTCCAGAGGCGAGAAGCTGGGCACGCGCGCGCGATTCCAGAGCAGCCTGAGCAAGGACGGGGTGGCTTGCGCGCGAGGGAGCATCTCGGCGAAGCCGTAGACCACGAGCCTGCCGTTGGGAGCCAGATGCTCGAACCCGGGCCGCAGGGTGGACACCCCGTTCGCGTCGAATATGACGTCCACGCCTTCCTCTACCTCGGACCAGAGCTTGCTCGATCGGACCAACACTCTGTCCGCCCCCAGCTGTTCAGGCAGCCGGACTTTCGCCCGGCTGCCGACTACCGCGATGGACTTGAGCCCGAGTATCCGGCACATCTGCACCAGGGCGCAGCCCATGCCCCCGGCCGCGGAATGGATGAGCACGGTCTCGCCCGGCCTGACCCTGGCGACCTCCATGAGGCCGTGGTACGCGGTCAAAGCCGTCGCGGGCAGGGCGGCGCAGTCCGCCGGGCTCCAGCCCTCGGGGCAGGGCCAAATCTGCTCTTTCGGGACCGCGACGCGGTCCGAGTAGGCTCCGAAACGGGTGATGCCGAAGACCGGCTCATCATCGATCGAACCGGCGAACTCGAACCCGGGAGCGACGGGGTAGAGGCCCTTGGCCGCGGAGTAGAGCCCCATGCGCACCAGGCAGTCCGCGTAGTTCACTCCCGCGTTCTTCACCCGGACCAGGACTTGTCCCGGGCCCGGGACAGGGTCCGGAGACTCGACGAGCTCCAGAGCCTCATGCCCGCCCGGCTTTTTGACGACGATGCGCCTCATACGGGCTCGAACACCTCCGGCCCGGCCTTTTTTCGCCGCTCCATCTCGGCCTCCGAGTCCTTGAAGAAGGCGTAGTAGCAGGTCGTGGAAGCCATGTAAAGGCCCACGGCCGCGATGAACATCCGGGTGTAGTCCCCCCCCATCTGGCCGTAGATGAGAGCGGACACGGACCAGGCAAGGTTCCAGTCCATGGTGAACAGAGCGGACAAAAGCCCGCGCTCCGACTTCCTGCACAGCTCCAGGACCAGGGTGTTGGACACCGGTCCGCCCATGTTCATCAAGGCCGCGCGGATGACCAGGGCGACCACGGCCGCGCGCAGATCGCGCGTGAACGCCAGGGTGAGCATGAACGGGATGGAGAGGAGCTGGGTCCATACGATGACGCGCACCTTGCCGTACTTCTCGGCCAGAAGCGGGGCCAGGAGCATGCCGAACACCATGGTGCCGCTCTGCATGGACAAGTAGAGGCCGATCTGGGAGTCCTTGAGTCCCGGGAAGGTGTCCTTGAGGAACAGGTTCATGAACTGCACGATGAGCCCCGCGCCCACGGACACCAGGGCCGAGGGCAGGATGGCCTTGCCGAAGAAGCCCCAATCCGCGCTGCCCATCTTCTCGGCCTTGGCCCCGCCCCGCATGAGGGAGAAGGGGACCACGGCCAGGGCGCTCACCCCCAGGCCGCACAGGATGGCCAAGCGATACGCCTCGAGCTGGGACAGTCCCAGGCCGAAGGCCAGCTCCTTCAGATTCCCGGCGAGAAGGTTCCCGCCGATGCTCCCCACCAGGCGCAGGGTGAACGCCAGGCTGAACACGTAGGTGCGCTCCTTGTCCGTGGTGTTCTCCATGGTGAAGGGGCCCGCCAGGACCCAGAAGAACACGCAGAACCCGGTGCCGAAGAACACGCACGCGCGCAGAGCGCCGGGCCGGGTGGACAGGATGCAGGCGGCGTAGGCCAAACAGGACAGCAGGTGCGCGCCGATGAGCACCTTCTTCATATCGAAGCGGCTCGCGAGCCAGGCCGCGGGCAAAGCGAAGAGCGCGGCCGCGACCTGGGAGATGGCCATGGTCCTGCCGATGAACACGTTCGCCCCCGCCTCGGAGAGCCCCAGGTCCGCGCCGTACTCCTTGAGATAGAGGTTGAAGAGGAGCAGCCAGAAGGTCAGGCCCAGGCCGATGAGCAGGTCGCCCAAGAGGAGCAGGCGCACGTTCCGGCTGAACATGCTCAGCCGGGAGAGATAGGTGTTCAGCGCCGTCTTCATGGCGAGACCCTATTCTATCGTTTCCTAATGGGGTCCTGCCGTCCGGGTCCCTCCCGGCCTGCGGTTCAGCGGCTCCTCGGCCGGGAAGCCCTTCCGGACGTCACCCCCGTTTCCTACGGGAGCTGGAGACCGCTGGCAAACCATTCTTGAGCGCGAGGGGTGACGGCCATGGGTCGGATCGCCCGGGTGCGCAGCACTCCGCACAAGCGGAGTGCGAGCAGAGGGCGATGGGCCCCATGGCCGGCAGGACCCCGAGCAAGATTTCGGGAAGGGTTTGAAAGCGGACTTATCCACATCACTTCCGGAGCGGCACATCTGTCCGGGGAAAATCTGCCGGACAGCAGATTCTGAGACCGAATAACCTTGCCATAATCATTTTCTCGTCGCAAATCCCGTCGTCATCCCTCAACAGCACATTCCCGTGCTCTTATTGCCCTATGTCGGGACATGATTGCCAATCAGCCCAAAAAGCCCATTTGCCGGACAGCATCCCCAAACACGCGAAAAGCGGCCTACAACGTCGATATACTGCCCTTTTGAAGCCGCCGGCCGACTGTGGTTGACCACAGTTGGTTTGCTTTTACCGGACAGCTGTGCCGGAGCGGAAGTGTTGGGGATAACTTTTTTACGGGAGTCGACATTGAATCAATGGTGCGTAGTTGATTCAATATGCAGAGTTCATATCCGATTCCAGGAGTCCGACCATGGCCATCCGCGTAGACGGCAGCTCTTTGAAGATCGAGGACGTCGTAGCCGCAGCCCGCGGCAACGAGAAAGTCGAGCTCTCCGCCGACGCGGTCGAGCGCATCAAGAAGTGCCGCGGCATGCTCGACAAGAAGATCACGGCGCGCGAGATCATGTACGGGGTCAACACCGGCATCGGCGAGTTCTCCGAGATCGTGCTCACGGACGAGCAGGTCAAGCAGTTCCAGAAGTACCTCATCTACAACCACGCGGCCGGCATCGGCAAGCCCTGCCCCGTCGAGCACGTGCGCGCGGCCATGCTCGGCCGCATGAACGTGCACGCCAAGGGCCACTCCGGCTGCCGCCCCGAGATCACCCTGACCTTCCAGGCGATGCTGAACGCGGGCGTCACCCCGGTCGTGTGCGAGAAGGGCAGCGTGGGGGCCTGCGGCGACCTCTCTCCCATGAGCCAGATGGCCCTATCGCTCATGGGCGAGGGCGAGGCCTTCTACAAGGGCGAGCGCATGCCCACCCATAAGGCCTTGGAGAAGGCGGGCATCCCCATCCCCGGACTGCAGGCGCGCGACGGCCTGGCCGCCATCAACGGGTCGAACCTGCTCACGGCCATGGGCGCGCTGGAGATCTACGACGCGGAGCGCTGGCTCAAGCAGGCCGAGATCGCGGCGGCCATGAGCCTGGAAGCCCTCATGGCCAACATGAAGCCCTACGACAGCCGGCTCCACGAGCTGCGCGGGTTCAAGGGAGCCGTCACCTGCGCGGCCAACCTGCGCGCGGTCATGGCTGGCTCGGACCTGGTCACGGGCAAGCTCAAGGTCAAGGTGCAGGACGCCTATTCCATGCGCTCGACCCCGCAGGTCATCGGCGCGGCGCGCGACCACCTGGCCTACGCGCGCAAGCAGGTGGAGATCGAGCTCAACGGCGTGGGCGACAACCCCATCTTCCTGCCGGACAGCAACACGGTGCTCACCGGAGCGAACTTCCAGGGCACTCCGGTCAGCCTGCCTTTGGACATGGTCGGGGCCGCGGTCACCATGGTGAGCGTGCTCTCCGAGCGGCGCTTGAACCGCCTGCTCAACCCGGCGCTCTCCGTCGGGCTGCCCGCCTTCCTTACCAAGGGCGCGGGCATGTACTCGGGCCACATGCTCAGCCAGTACACGGCGGACATGCTCATCGTGGAGCAGCGCATCCTCTCGACCCCGTCCTGCATCCAGTCCATCCCGGCCGCGGCGGACCAGGAGGACTTCGTGAGCATGGGCATGAACGCGGCGCTCAAGACCCGGCAGATCCTGGACAACGCCTACGGCGTGCTGGCCATCGAGTTCATCGCCGCGTCCCAGGGCCTGGACTTCAGGGAGTTCGGCTTCGGCAAGGGCACGAACGCCGCTCGCGCGGCGGTCCGGACGGTGGTCAAGCACCTCGACGAGGACCGGCCGCTCTTCACCGACCACAACAACATGACGACGGCCGTCGGAAACTGCGACGTCCTGACGGCCGTCGAAAAAGAGATCGGAGAGCTCAAGAGCTCCTGGTGAACCCGGCGTACTTCTCGCAGGAGGCCTTCGAGGCCTGGGTCCCGAACGCGTTCCGGGACATGCTGGACAACGCGTTCGGCGCCGCCGTGGACGCCGTCAACGGCAAGGATCCCAAGGCCCTGTCCGCGATCGAGAACCGGGTCAACGCCCTGAAGACGCGCGCGCAGGACCTGGACCAGGCGGTGGCGCGAGTGCTCCCCTCGGGCCAGGGGGCCGGGGACGCGTGGGAGGACAAGGCCCGGGAGCTCCTGGCCTCGGGCGCCTGCGTGCCGCACTTCCTTTTCAGCGGAGCGGCCACGCGCCTGGGCCTGGGCTCGGTGTATTTCCTGGACGTGTCCCAGCTCGGTCTCTCCCTTCTTGGCAAGACCTGCGCGCTGACCGAGAAGCAGCGGGCCACGGTGCGCAAGAACCTCCAGGAGATGCCGGAGCCGGGGCAGAAAGCCCTGCTCGAGGCCGTCTCGCGCTGGGAAAAAAAGAACAAAGAACCCCGTTGCCTCGGGCTCGGCCCGAGGCAACTGCTGGAGTACCGGAGCCTTCTGCCCAAGGGCGCTCACCCGCAGGCCGTCATGCATCTGCCCGAGGCCGAGGCGGACGAGGTGCTCGAGGACCTGCTCGAGAACAAGTTCTACGGGTTCCCGAGGGACGGGATCTACTTCCTGATACAGCCGGCCTGCCACGGGTACGTGTTCCGCGGCCGGGGCATCGGCCAGGACCCCGCGAGCCCGGCTTTGCCCGCGGGCCACGGCTACACCCTGATGCAGCTCTTCCAGGACGGCGTCGCCTTCCAGGTGGACGGCAGGGGCAAGCGCCTGCCCTTGGAGGGGAGCGTGTACGACGCCCTGGCGGCCAAGGGCGCCCAGGTCATGGTCTCGCACCGGGTCAACGACCTGACGCAGATCACCCCCGTGGTAGCGGACCCCAACCGGCTCTCAGCCGCCCTGGCGCTCATGGAAGACCCCCGGGACCCCGCCAAAGGCAGCAACGTGGTGGTCGAGCTGGTGGCCAATCCCGAGAACCAGAAAGGCGGGTTCTGGAAGCTCGACAAGAGCACCGGGCGCAAGGCCTTGGCCGAGACGCTCAATCTCAAGACCCCCGAGCTCGACGCTTTCGTGTCCCGACTGAGGGAGCCCCCCTACAACGCTTTCAGGAACGTCTACAAGTTCGCGGCCCTCGGCCGCATCGTGCGGGAAGAGGGGCTGACCCCGTTCCTCCGCTTCCGGGGCGGCCGCATGTATCCGGAGACCGTGACCGGCGAGGCCACCGAGCTCGAGGGAATGCGGCCCGAGGCCTTCCGCGCGGAAGGGGAGCTCATCCATGATTTCAAGGAGCTTAAGAATCTTCCGGAGGCGCTGGATTTCGTCTCCGCGCAGGACAGGAGGTTGAAATGGCCACAGTGAACTTCAAAGGGACTCCGATCAAGCTGGCGGGAAACGAACTGAAGGTGGGAGACGCGGCTCCCGAGGTCAAGGTCGTGGCCGGGGACCTGAGCGAGAAGAAGGTGGGCGGAGCCCAGGGCATCGTCCAGGTCCTGCTCGCGGTCCCCTCCCTGGACACCCCGGTCTGCGCCATGCAGACCCGGAAGTTCAACCAGAACGCTTCCGAGATCGCGGGCGCGCAGGTCACGGTCATCTCCATGGACCTGCCCTTCGCCTCCTCGCGATTCTGCGCCGCGGAAGGCATCCGGAACGTCGTGGCCGCGTCGGACTTCCGGGACAAGACCTTCGCCAAGTCCTACGGCGTGCTCCTGGACGAAGGCCCGCTCTCGGGCCTCACCTGCCGCGCGGTGTTCGTGGTGGGGAGAAACGGCAAGATCACCTACCGCGAGCTGGTCCCCGACATCACCTCGGAGCCGGACTACGCCGCGGCCCTGGTCGCGGCCAAGCAGGCGGCGGGGTAGCCCCGCCGGCCGCAGGCCGGCGGAATCTTCTGTCCCCGCACACCAGCGGCCGTCACCCACGGTCGAGCAGGCTTCTTCACCTCCCATCTGGAGGAAAAAACGAAGAAAGCGTTGTCATCATTACGTTTTTTCATTTCCAATGATGGCGCCATCATTGGAAAATAATAAATGCTTACATTCGAAGGATATTTCTCTTTTCAGGTCCAGATTTTTGAAACCAGGCCGGCAATCAGCAAGAAGGCCGGAGATTGACCCTTGGCCCAGTGCGGGTCGATGAAGCAGAGTCCGCCTGGAGCCTGAACAGCGGGCGCCCAAAGAGAGCGGCGGGCTAGTCTCGAGACTCGCTGGGTTCCGCCTGGAACACCTCTTCCACGGGCTTGCCGAAGTGCCGGGCCAGCGCCAGAGCCAGCAGCACTGAGGGCGCGTAGTCTCCCTTCTCGATGGCGATGATGGTCTGACGCGAGACCCCCACTGCTTCGGCGAGCTCCTCCTGGGTGATGCGGGTCTCAGCGCGCAGGACCCTGAGCCTGTTCGACAATCGGAAATCCCGCCGGCTCATGCGTGCTCGCCGAGGTGCAGCCTGATGGAATCGAGCCGACTCAGCTGGAAGCTCTCGAGCACTTGCGACATCATGACCAAGAAATAGACGATGACCGCCGCGAAAACGGCGCAGCCGATCAACACCAGCAGCCTGCGCATGCGCCGCTCCCTGCGGCCCTCGGCGGGCTCGTCCGCATGCTGCCCAAGATAGCGCCGGAGGAACTGGTCCGGAAGGACCAGCGTCGCGATGACCGGGAGCATCCAAAAGCACACCTCCCTGTTCCCGCTCGCCATGGCGAAGACGAGGGCGACGCAGGTCACGGCGAGAGCGAGCTGCTTGGTGATGTGGCTGGACAGATGCGCGATCTGTTCCGCCCTCTCATCTATCCGCTCCTCCTTCCACCTTTTGAGCGCCTCCCACGCGTACCCCCCGACCCCGATGACGACGACCAGCCACGTGAGCGGGTCGCGCATCGAGCCGGCCGCGGTGCTGAAGAGGACGCCCAGCGCTGCAAGCACGATTGCATGAATGCTGAAGGAGACAGCGTCTAGCTTGGGATTCTGGATCATTGATCCTCCAACCGCGAGTAATAGATGCCTTACATATTGTAAAGTATTCTTTACATTATGTCAAGCGAATTATTCTTTGAGGATCTCTTGATTAGAATTTAGGACGGCCCCAGCGGCTGAGCTACGCCTTCTTCTCGACGCAGCACACGCTGGCGCAGGTGTGCAGCGCGATGGACAGCAGCAGCATGAGCGCGGCGGGGCCGTCTACTCCCGAGCCGGCTTCTTGCCCGGGTCGACGAACACGTCGGCCCTGGAGACCAGCCTGATGACGCGCTCGACCAGCTTGGCGTGGTCGCGTTCCATGCCCTCCAGGAAGTAGAAAGTCCCCCGCAGGTGGCCGGCCGTCTCCTTGAGAGCGGCCTGCTTGTAGAAGGCCTCGCTCTCCCGCTCGCGCGCCAGAGCCTCCTGATACGCATCCAGCAGGCTCTTGGCCGCCGCCGCCTCGCCGATGCGGCCGGCCGCCTGCTCGATGGCCTTGTGATGCTCCTCCAGGAACGCGGACTCGTCCCACCCGGCCATGGCGGTCTGCACCCGCTGCAGCATCACGACGTGCTTGGCCTCCTCGTCCGCCAGCAGGTCGAAGGCCTCTTTCAGTTCCCGGGTGGGGGATTCCCTGGACAGGGTCCGGTAGCGCGCTGCCATGGCGCGCTCCTTCCTGATGGCGAAGGCGAGCGTTTCCATCAGAAATCCTTTCCCGCGATGATCTCCTTCACCAGCTGGCGGACGAAGACCAGCCCCGTGGGCAGGGCCACGGCCGTGCTCTCGCCCCCGGCGCGCTGGCCTTCGCGCGTGGGGAGCTCGACCACCTTGAGCCCCAGCTTCATGGCGCGGATGGACATCTGGTACTCCACCACGAACCCGTCCACGTCCGGCCGCATGGCCTCGAACGCGGCCTTGCTCACGCCGCGGAACCCGTTGATGGTGTCCGTGACGTAGGGCCCGCGGTTCCACAGCAGGTTCGCGGCCAAAGAGAAGGCCTGGTTCACCCACTTCCGGGGCCTGAACCAATGGATGTCCTCCTCGTTGAACGCCCCGCGCATCATTCGGGACCCGATGGCCATGTCCGCGCCGTAGCGCAAAAGCTCGAAGAGCTTGGGGATGTCCGTCGGATCCTCGTTGCCGTCCGGGCTGAAGAAGACCACGTGCCCGCCCTTGGCCTCGCGCATGGCGACGCGGAACGCCTCGCCCCTGCCGCGCTTCTCCTGCACTACGACGCGCAGGCCTTTCGAGCGCAGGAACTCGATGGTCCCATCCGAGGAGCCCCCGTCCACGGCGAAGGCCTCGTCGGCGCAGGAGAGAGGGATGCGGTCGAAGATCTTGGGCGCGGCCTCGATCTCGTTGAAGGTCAGGATGACGATGCTACGCTCCATAGCTCTCCTTGTACCACGCCAGGGTGCGGCGCAGCCCCTCTTCGAGCCCCACCCGCGGGGCGAAGCCCGCGATCCTCCGGGACTTGGCGATGTCGCACCGCCGCCGCGGCTGGCCCGAGGGCTTGGACGGGTCGAAAACGATCCTCGCGGAGGAGCCGGCCAGGCGCACGATCATGGACGCCAGGTCGCCGATGGACACCTCCTCCTCCGTGCCCAGGTTGACCGGGTCCGCGTCCTGGCAGCGCTCGAACAGGTCGAGCAGGCCCCGCGCGAAGTCCTCCGCGTACAGGAAGCTCCGGGTGCTCTTCCCGTCGCCCCAGACGAGCAGCGGGTCCTCGCCCGCAGTCACACGGCGGATGAGCGCCGCGATCACGTGGGAGGACTCCTCATCGAAATGGTCCCTCGGCCCGTAGGCGTTGCAGGGGCGGACCACGGCGCAGCGCAGGCCGTGCTCCTTGCCCGCGGCCATGGCCTCGAACTCGGCCATGCGCTTGGCCCAGCCGTAGCCCTCGTTGGTGCCCTCGGGCCAGTCCAAGAACCCCTCGGACTCCGGGGTGGGGATCGTGCAGTGGTGGCGGTACACGCACGCGGAGCTCACGACGAGCAGGCGCTTCACGCGGGAGAGCGAGGCGGCCTCGATGATGTTGGAGTCGAGGCGGACGTTCTCCCTGAACATGGTCGCGGGATGGGCCGCGTTGTAGCCCACGCCGCCGACCTTGGCCGCGAGGTGCAGGACGAGGTCCTGGCCATCGCAGACGCGCCGGCACTCCTCGGGGACGCTCAGGTCCGTCTTCTCGAGATGGACCCGGTCGAGAGACCCGCGCAGATTGTCCAGACTGCCCCGGGAGAGGTCGTCCGCCACCGCGACCCTCAGGCCCTTGCCGCGCCGCAGGAGCTCGTCCACCACGTGGCTGCCGATGAAGCCGGCTCCGCCCGTGACCAGGACCCTCGCGTCGTCCCAGAAGCCCATTCAATCCCCCGGCCTGCGGTACTTCTCCCGCTCCCAGAGCAGGCGGGCGATGCGCGCCATGGCCGAGAAGGCGAGGAACTCGAACCCGACGAGGACGAAGATGGCCCCCACCACCGGGAAGACCCAGAACTCCGGAGGGATCTGGCCGAAGGCCATGTACGAGGCCAGGGGCCGGTAGTTGACCAGGACGGCGAAGGCCAAGGACAGGCACCCCAACAGGCCGAAGCGGTCCAGGACCTTGCCGAGCGCGCCGGAATCCGGGCCGTAGCGGTCCTCTTCCCTGTTGATGAGCCCCACCATGGACTGGGCCACCAGGCCGAGGGCCGTCAGGAACACGGCCGTGGCCAGGAGCACGGAGGTCAGGATGAGGCGGAAGAACATCCACTGCTCGATGTAGCGGTGCGCCAGGTAGAACGGCACCGGAGCCGCGCTCGGTCCCCCGAGCCTGAGGAAGAGGAAGCCGGCCGACGCCGCGGCGAGTATGGCCGCCGTGCTCGCGAAGAACTTGAACGGCTTGTAGGTCAGCGCGGTCTCCAGGATGACGCGCAGAAAGCGCAGCCCGTCCTTGACCGCGTCCAGCTTGGACTCCCCCACCCGCTCCTCGTAGGGCATGGGGAGCTCGCCGATGGCCAGCTCCGGGTCCAGGATGGCGCGCACGCTCATGGCGGGCGTGAAGTTGAGTCCGTCCGGGAGCGGGTGGAGGCGCTCGAGCGAGCTCCTCCGGAGCACGCGCATGCCGCTGGCCACGTCGCTGACGCGCGTGCCGCCGATGACGTTGACGATGGTCCGGAAGATCCAGTTCCCGAGCACCCGCACCGGGGGCATGCGGCTGCCCGCGTGCATGCGCGATCCGATGGCCACGTCCACGTCCTCCCGCAGGGCGTAGGCCAGGAGCTCCTTGAAGAACTCCGGGTCGCAGGTCCCGTCCGCGTCGAGGAAGCCCATCCACTCGCCCTTGGACGCCTTGAAGCCCGTCTTGATGGCCGCGCCGTAGCCCTTGTTGGCCTCGTGCGCGAGCACCCGGACCCCGGCGACCTCCCTGGCGAGCGCCTCGGTCCTATCCCGGGAGCCGTCGTTGACCAGCAGGACCTCGACCTCGGTCAGGCCGAGCCCGGCCGCGACCAGGCCCTCCCCCGCTTTCAGACAGCGGCGCAGGGTGTCCTGGACCGCGCCTTCCTCGTTGTAGGCCGGGATGACGATGGAGAAGATCATCGGCGGGCCCTCAGCCAGTCCCAGAGGAGCCGGAGACCCTCGCGCACGCGGATGCGCGGGGACCAGCCCAGCTCGGCCTTGGCCTTGCTGATGTCGGAGATGTAGACCCGCTGGTCCCCGGGCCGCCACCCGCTTTTGGCCGCGCTCAGGCGCACCCCCCGCTGCCGGATCCAGGCGATGAGCTCCAAAAGCGAGAGCAGGTTCCCGGGCCCGCCGCCGATGTTGTAGACGCGGCCCGCGCACAGACCCCGCTTGCGGACCGCCGTCCAGTAGAGCTCCACCAAGTCGTCGACGTGCAGGACGTCCCGCACCTGCATGCCGTCCCCGTAGACCGTGATGCCCTTTCCGGCCTGGGCGGCCATCATGAAGTGCGCGAGCCAGCCCTGGTCCTCGGTCCCGTTCTGATGCTGGCCGTAGATGCAGGACTGCCGGAACACCACGGTCGGGAGCCCGTAGATGCGGTGGTAGTCGTGGAAGTACTGGTCCCCCGCGCCCTTCGAGCAGCCGTAGGGCGAATGGAAGTCCAAAGGCTGGGTCTCGGGCACGCCGCGCGGCAGGCCGCAGTAGCCGTAGCGGGCGCCGCGCAGGCGGACGCGGACCTCTTCCATGCCTCCATAGACCTTGTTGGTGGACGAATACACGAGCAGCGGCCGAAGGCCGCTGCATCTCACCGCCTCCAGCACGTTGAAGCTCCCGCGCGCGTTGCGCTCGAAATCCGTCTGCGGGTCCGTGACCGAGGTCGTGACCGCCACCTGCGCGGCGAGGTGGAACACGACTTCGGCTCCGGGCCAGCCGGCCACCCACCGCCGCACGGCCGGAAGGCTCCGGACGTCGCCGAGGCGGAAGTCCACCGGCCCCTGGGACTTGAGCCACTCCAGATTCCCGCGCGTCCCCTTGCGGGACAGGTCGTCGAACACGGACACGCGCCACCCGCGCGCCATGAAGCTGCGGGCGACGTTCACCCCGATGAACCCGGCCCCGCCGGTGATGAGCGCGACGCGCTTGCGGGAAGGTCTCATGCCCGCCTCCTCTCGAAGTGGAATATCCGGAATAAACGCGCGTAGGAGAGCAGGTTGTCGGAGATGCGCATGCCGCTCTTCCCCTTCTTCCGGGCGTAGTCGTACTCGAACGGGATCTCGCGCACCGCGTTGATGTGGTCCCTCAGGCGCAGCAGCATCTCCGCGTTGCAGGCGAAGCCGCCGACGCTCGTGAACCGGTCGCCGTACGCCGAGACGGCCTTGCGGAGCGGCCCGGCCCGGTAGGCCCTGAAGAAGATGGTGTAGTCCCGGACCCCGGCCATGGGGCAGATCCATCGCAGGAGCAGGTTCGCCCCGCGGCTCAACAGGAGGCGTTTGACCGGGAAGCCCTTGTACGAACCTCCGGGGACGTAGCGGGACGCGATGACCACATCGCACGGCGGGGTCAGGGCCTCGAGCATCCGCGGCAGGAGCTCCGGGGAGCTGGTCCCGTCGCCCTCGATGATGAAGACCGCGTCGTCCTCCGCGGCTCCCTCGAGAGCGGCGCGCAGGCCCGTGAGGAACACCGCGGCGATGCCGCGGTTGCGCTCATGGCGCAGGAGCTTGATCGGGTGTGCTTTTGAGAGCTCCTTGGCGACCGCCTCGGTGTCGTCGACGCTCCCGTCGTTCACGATGAAGAGCTCGTACGGCCGTTCCAGGGGCTTCACGGAGAGCCGGATCCGCTCGCAGAGAGACGCCAAGTTCTTCCCCTCGTTGTAGGCGGGGATGACGAGGCGCAGCGCCGTCTTGGGCTTCACCGGCATACCCTGAAATAATCCCGGACCGTCTCCGCCACGCGGTCCATGTCGGCCAGGCTCAGCCCTTGGTGGCAGCCCACGTAGAAGGCCCCGCGGTTGAGCCAGCGCGCGACAGGGTACCGATCCTCGATGTCCCCGCAGAGCTTCCGGTAGACGGGCTGGTTCACGAGCGGGAAAAGGTCCCGGGTCTCTATGCCGCGGGATTCAAGGTGATGGATGAGCCCGCGCTTGCTCCCCTTGCGCAGGACGATGGGGTACATCATGAACATGTGATCCCGGTCGGGAGGGATGTAGGGGAGCTGGACGCGGTCCTCCACGGCCCGGAGCCCCCGCGTGAGGCGGGCGGCGTTGGCCTTCCGGAGCCGCGCGATGCGCCGCCATTGCCGCATCTGCCCCAGGCCCATGGCCGCCTCGAGCTCGGTGAGGCGGAAGCTGTATCCGATGCGTACGAACCGGAACCGCCGGGCTACGACCCGGCGGGAGCAGCCGTCGTCGATGCTCAGGTAGGCGGTGTCGCGGCCGTGGTTGAGCATGCTCCGCATGAGAAGATGGATGCCGGGCCGGCTCGTGAGAGCCAAGCCGCCCACGCCGGTCACGATGTAGTGGGCCGCGTAGGTCGAGAAGCAGGAGGCGTCGCCGAAAGAGCCCACGACCCGGCCCTTGTACCGGGCGAACGGGGTCTCGCAGCAGTCCTCGATGACGCGCAGGCCGCGCTTCCCGGCGAACGCCATGATGGGCCCCATGTCGCAGGGCAGGCCCAGCAGATGCACGGGGATGACGGCGCGGGTGCGGCGGGTCCGGGCGCGCTCGAGCAGGCGCGCGTCGAGGTTGTAGGTGCGGGGGTCCACGTCCACGAAGACCGGCCGCATCCGGTTGTGGAGCACCGCGTTCGCGGTCGCGATGAAGGTGACGGCGGGGACCAGGACCTCGTCGCCGTCCTTCCACCCGAGCCTCTCCTTGAGCGCGGCCAAGGCCAGGTGAAGGGCGCTCGTCCCGGAGTTGCAGAAGACGGCGAAGCGGCAGGCGTGCGCCCGGGCGAAGACCTGCTCGAAGCGCCTCGTCATGGGGCCGTAGGAGAGCCGGTCCGACTCGATGACCCGGCGGAGGTAGGACTTCTCGATCGGCCCGAGGTGGAGCCCGCCCACGCCGATGCGCTTCATCGGATCCCCGCCGCGTACGCGGACCATTCGGCCTCCGTGGCACGCATGCGCTCCAGGCCGCGCCGGCTGTCCCCCACCGATGCGCCGAAGAGGGTCTTGGCCTTGGAAGAGTCCAGGAATGACCTCTTGGGCCTCGGGGCTCGCGGAGGCGGGAACCCCTGAGGCGGGGGGACGATGAGACTGGCGTCCAAGCCGAACACCTCGGCGATGAGGCGGGAGAAAGATGCGCGGGTCAGGCGCTCGGAGCCCGCGAGGTGGATGAGGCCGGAGGCGTTCTTCTCCAGGAGCACGGATAAGCCGTCCGCGAAGCCCTCCGCGAAGGTCGGGTAGTACTCGATGTCCCCGGGAGCCGTGACCTCCCCCCCCGAACGGAGCCTGGAAAGGACCTGGAGCACGTAATTCCTGGGCTTGAGCTCCCAGCCGAAAAGGCCCGAGAGCCGGACCGTGAGGGCCTTCTCGCCGTAGGCGGCCAGGGCTTTCTCGACCTCGAGCTTTTGCTTGCCGTATTCGTTCAACGGGAAGGGCAGGGCCTCTTCACGGTAATCGCCCCGTATCCCGTCGAACACGTAGTCCGAGGAGAAAAAAACGAATTTGCAGCCCAGGCTGATGGAGGCCTGGGCCGCAGACAGGGTCGCCTCCACGTTCAGGCGCCGCGTCTCCTGCGGATTCGTCTCGCAGAAGTCCACGTGAGGGTTCGACGCGGGGAAGATCACGATGTCCGGCTTGAGCCGCTGGACGGCGGCTTTCACAGCGCCGGGCTCGAGCGCGTCGAGGCGTTCCACCTTGAGCCCGGCCGGCGAGATGTCCGCGGCCGAGACGTCCCAGCCCGGTCTTCCGTACCAGCGGCGCAGCAGCGTGTGGCCGAGCAGACCCGCGGCTCCGACGATAAAAACCCGCATCTTGGGCGACATTATATATCATCTGCCCGATGCTCCCGTCCTGGTTCCTCCTCGCGGCCGTCTGCGCCGCCGCGTACGCTCTGGAGGGCGTCTGGGTCAAGCGTCTGCGCGGCCGGTTCAGGCCCGAATTCCTGGGCTGGGTCGCGGCCACGCTCACCCTTCCCGTGCTCGGGACAGCCCTCTATCTGCAGGGCTGGCCCGAGATCAAGCCCGGGTTCTACTTCGCGTTGGCCATGACGGTGCTCGGGAACACGGTCGGCATCATCTGCTTCTTCCGCGCCCTCTCTTTAGGAGAGCTCTCCGTGGTCTACCCCCTGCTGGCCCTCTCCCCGGCGTGGATGCTGCTCAGCACCCGGCTCATCACCGGCGAGTTCCCTTCCCGCGCGGGCCTGGCCGGGGTGCTGCTGTGCACCGGCGGGTGCTACGCCCTGGGCCTGGACAAGGGCGGGCTCCTCTCGCCTTTGCGCAACCTCTGGAACGACGCGGGCGGCCGCTACGCCCTGCTCACGAGCGTCATCTGGTCCGTGACCTCGAACTTCGACAAAAAGGCGGTCGAGACGTCCTCCGCCATGTTCTACCCCGCCGCCCACGGGATCGGGCTGTCCTTGAGCCTCTACCTGCTCACGGTCCGGCGCTGCACCGACGAGTTCCGCCTCCTGGCCTCCTGGGACGGCGCCTGGCGCATCGGCGTACTCACCCTCATCATCTGCGTGCTCGTGGTGAGCCAGTTCTTCGCCGTTGACCTGGCGCAGGCCACCTATGTCATCGCGGTGAAGAGGAGCGGAATGGTGCTGGCCGTGCTGCTGGGATGGCTGCTCTACAAGGAGCCCTACGGGCCCCGCAGGCTGGGCCTGAGCCTCCTCGTCCTGGCCGGCCTGCTCCTGATGCTCAAGTAGCCCGAGTGTCGTCCGTTATCTGCGGGGTCCTGCCCGCTGGTGCCCCCTCAGCCTCCGGTACGGTGGCTCCTCGGCTGAGGAGCTCCCCCAGCGGTCACCCCCGTTTCTTTGGACTTATCCACATCACTTCCGCTCCGACACAGCTGTCCGGTAAAAGCAAACCAACTGTGGTCAACCACAGTCGGCCGGCGGCTTCAAAAGGGCAGTATATCGACGTTGTAGGCCGCTTTTCGCGTG